>Ga0209013_10001084_pt1 | contig 25115 bp, 24 predicted proteins | sample Cruoilmetagenom2_FD_187291 | JGI IMG/M metagenome (GOLD analysis project Ga0209013, IMG submission 187291) | Oil polluted marine microbial communities from Coal Oil Point, Santa Barbara, California, USA - Sample 2 (SPAdes) (version 2) | ecosystem: Environmental > Aquatic > Marine > Oil seeps ... | reverse complement strand
GAATCCCATTTGATCAGCGGTAATTTCCGTACATCATTCAATCCAGATATGGACAATCCAGGGTAATAGGAGGGAAGTGCAGATACTGTACTTAAATAGCTGCCTCCTGTCTGAACATATTTTCCGAGTTCATCCAAAATGAGTCCGATTTTATTTTGGATAAAGGCAGGTGTCAGTTTGTCAATGAATTTAAAAGGCAGACGGCCAATTTTCTCCCAAAACCATAGATCCCCTTGATCTTTTTCCCATGACTCCACTTTTTTCAATTCTTCAGTCAACCATTGCTTAGATTCATTCATTAGTAAGTTCGCCTCTTTCGTCATTAGTACTATTACGCAAGAAAGTCGACAAAAGTTTCGTTTTTTCCATTTGCGTAGTATGACATAAGAATTTAATTGCTTGGTTGTTTGGTTCATTAATTGTGAACAAGAAGTATAATAATAGAAAAGCGAGAACCGTCTGAAAGGGTGGATACAATGGTCTTTGAACAAAAGGTGTTGGATGAATGGATTAATAAACATCCCATATTGGGCAAAATCATAAATTTGGAACCTGTTGTTTGGATGAATCCAAAACACAAAAAAATGAGCGAAATAATATCATTGCCACTCACGAAGAAAGACATGGATGAAGCGGTTGAATTATGGGATCGATTTGCACCGTATTTGGAACTTGAATTCCCGGAAACTCAAGCTGTAAAGGGGATAATTGAATCACCACTGAGAGAAATATCAGCCATGAAAGATGCTCTGAACTCCAAATATCGTGCTGAAATCCAAGGTGAAATTTATTTGAAATGTGACAATGAACTTCCGATTGCCGGTTCAATTAAAGCACGTGGGGGAGTTTTCGAAGTTCTTCATTACGCTGAGAAATTGGCATTAGAAGCGGGATTGATCAAAAAGAATGAAGATTACTCGGTGTTCGCCACTGACAAATTTAAACAGTATTTCAGTCAGTACTCTATTGGGGTAGGCTCTACAGGGAATTTAGGTTTAAGTATAGGCATTATCGGTGCGAAACTAGGTTTTCAGGTTTCCGTTTACATGTCTGCGGATGCGAAATCTTGGAAAAAAGAGTTACTTCGATCAAAAGGTGCCACAGTCCATGAATTTGATGGTGATTTTGGGGAAGCAATCACTTCTGGAAGACAGCTAACATTGTCAACCCAAGGATATTTCATCGATGATGAAGCTTCAAAACTGTTGTTCCTGGGGTATAGTGTTGCGGCATTCCGTCTGAAAAAGCAGCTTGATCTTCAAGGTATTCAAGTAAATGCCAAACATCCATTATTTGTCTACTTACCATGTGGCGTAGGAGGTTCACCGGGTGGAATTACGTTTGGATTGAAGCAGGTTTTCGGTGATTCCGTCCATTGTTTCTTTGTGGAACCCACGCATTCGCCTTCTGTATTAATCGGATTGTTGACAGGAGAAAAGGAAAAAGTATGCGTTCAGGATTTCGGAATCGATAATCAGACCGAAGGAGATGGTCTGGCAGTGGGGCGACCTTCAAGTTTTGCATCTTCCATAAGTGAATTGCTGGTAAGTGGCATATACACGATGGAAGATGATGAGTTATTTAAATTATTGGCACTACTTGCAGACAGCGAAGGAATTTTTTTGGAGCCTTCGGCAGCATCCGGACTAGTCGGTCCTGTACTGATTTCTTCTTCCGATTACGCAAATGAAAATCAAATAGATTCAAATCATGTGACCCATATCGTCTGGGCAACAGGGGGAGCGCTCGTGCCAAAAAACGACATGCAGGGGTTTTATGAGAGAGGGAAAAACTTATTATGACCAAAAACCAATATGCATTCTATTGCTGTAATGCCCTGGATGCTGATGAATGTCAAATGAAGAATTATGAATTAAATGAATCTTATTTTAATTAAAAGAACATTGTAAATGTTTTTTTGCGTGCTATACTAAAAACAATCTAATAGCGTTACCTCATATAATAGCAGGAATATGGCCTGCGAGTTTCTACCGGTTTGCCTTAAACAAACTGACTATGAGAAGCAAAGAATTGATAGAATCATGCTCTTACTTTAGCATGTCTTCTTTTCTGTTCCTTTCGACTGATTAGCTCGAGAGACATTGCTCCACTCATGGTATGAATGGCGCACGGTCTTTGGGCTTTTTTTGTTGCCCTTTGACGTGATGATAAAGAAGGGAGAATGAGTACATGAAAAGATTACAGGATAAAATTAATGAAGAGGGCAGAGTAATATCAGCAGCGGTATTGAAAGTGGATTCTTTTTTGAACCATCAAATCGATCCCGTATTGATGAAGGAAATTGGGGATGAGTTTGCCGACCGTTTTGCAAATTCTGGCATCACCAAGATCCTGACGATTGAATCATCGGGGATTGCTCCAGCCACAATGGCAGGACTGAACTTGGGAGTTCCGGTCATTTTTGCAAGGAAACGCAAATCTCTGACTTTGTCAGAAAATCTCTATACTGGAAGTGTTCATTCATTCACGAAAAATGAGACGAACGATATATCTGTTTCAAAGGACTTTATCGATCACAACGATGTTGTTTTGATCATTGATGATTTTTTGGCAAACGGACAAGCCGTACTTGGATTGCTCGATATTTTGAAACAGGCAGGGGCCTCATTGGCGGGAGTTGGGATCGTCATTGAAAAAGGTTTCCAAAATGGAGGGAAAATGATTCGAGACCGTGGAATTAGAGTAGAGTCGTTGGCAAGAATCTATTCAATGGAAAATGGTCATGTGGAGTTTTACGAGGAGGTCAAAACCATATGAAAAATGGATTGAAGTCAACTGCACTGGGTATCCAGCATGTCCTTGCCATGTATGCAGGGGCCGTTATCGTTCCACTTATTGTGGGTGATGCACTTGGTCTTACTCCTGCGCAGCTTACATACTTAGTTTCGATTGATATATTGATGTGTGGAATAGCGACAATATTGCAAATCATGAGCAACCGTTTCTTTGGCATCGGTCTCCCAGTGGTACTTGGATGTACATTCACGGCTGTCGGCCCCATGATAGCTATCGGAAGCGAATTCGGTATATCTGCCATCTATGGAGCAATCATCGCGTCAGGTGTATTCGTAATTATTATCAGTAGATTTTTTGGGAGACTCGTTAAATTTTTCCCTCCTGTTGTTACAGGCTCCGTCGTGACCATCATTGGAATCACATTGATTCCAGTTGCCATCAATAACATGGGTGGCGGGCAAGGGGCTGTGGACTTTGGCTCCATCACAAATGTGTCCCTTGCATTTGGAACATTGCTTTTCATCATTCTTGTATATAAATTCACCACTGGATTTTTCAGAGCAATTTCCATATTACTTGGACTTATTGCAGGAACTATTGCCTCTTCTTTCATGGGCAAGGTAGATTTGACGCCAGTTCAGGAAGCATCGTACTTCCACATGGTCCAACCTTTCTATTTTGGAGCTCCGACTTTCGAGTGGTCAGCCATTGTCACGATGATATTGGTTGCTATGGTGTCTCTTGTGGAGTCTACGGGTGTTTACTTCGCTTTAGGTGACATTACTAAACGAAAGATATCGAAAAACGACTTATCGAAAGGATACCGGGCTGAAGGAATAGCGGTATTACTTGGTGGTGTTTTCAATTCATTCCCATATACCACTTACTCGCAGAATGTCGGTCTGATCCAAATGTCCGGTGTCAAATCGAGAAAAATAATATTATTGACAGGAATAATGCTCATCACGCTCGGATTTGTTCCGAAGATTGCGGCCGTAACGACGATAATTCCTGCTGCGGTATTAGGAGGAGCAATGATTGCAATGTTCGGGATGGTTGTTTCCCAAGGGATTAAGATGTTGGGTAAAGTAATAGGGGAGTCCCAGGAAAACTCAATGATCATCGCTTGTTCAATCGGGATGGGACTTGGTGTAACGGTGGTCCCGGAACTGTTTGCACAGCTTCCCCCAACTTTCCAAATATTGACCAGCAACGGAATTGTGGCAGGCAGTGTAACGGCTATCTGCTTGAACATTGTATTCAATATGATTCCTTCCAAGAATGAGAGTGGTGCCTTGGCTCCTGAACAACCTAATAACACAATCAAAAAAATCAACCATGCTAGCTAATGGTTGATTTTTTTCTGTCTATAGGTATTTTGCGTAACGTTTCTCCAAGTAGTTTTGCAGAACCGTCATGACCGAGCAAATTCCCCAGTATATCAGGGCGACCAAGATAATGAGGGTCAAAAGGTCATACTCCCTAGCGCCGACAATCCGTGCTTTTTGAAATATCTCAGGTACAGTGATCATGGCTGCCAGTGAGGAAGCCTTGATTAAATCCATTAAGACGTTCGACAATGGTGGTACTGCTATTCGAACCGATTGTGGTAGAATGATCCGCTTCATCGTTTGCCAATAATTCATCCCAAGAGCTTTTGAAGATTCCCATTGACCGATATCCACGGATGACAAGGAAGAACGGAAGATTTCAGCCATGTATGCTGCACTGTTTAGACTGAATCCGAGTATCGCTGCCTGTACTGCTGTGAACTCGATTCCGATTATGGGAAATCCAAAGTACAACAAAAACAAAATCACCAGGATTGGAACTCCACGCATAAATGATATGTAAAGTCTAGCTGGCCATTGCAATAGCGGGATTGGTGAAACACGTGCCAACGCAAGGAAAAAGCCGATTATCATCCCTATCCCCATGCTGACAAGGGAAATCAGTAAAGTAAACCAAATCCCTCCAAGGACATAGGGAAGGGAGTCGATGGCGAGCTGCGGGTCAAACAAAAGTCCCCATTTAATTTCACTCATCAGGATTCCCTCCAGGCCTATTAGTCTATATCAGGTTTTTGAGAAACATCTGCACCATTGAAGAACTCGGCAGATAATTCAGTGATGGTTCCATCTGCAATCATTTCCTCAAGCACACGATTCACTTGCTTTTCAAGTTCTGTATTTTCTTTATTCATGACAAGTCCTACTTCAGATGGACTGTACTTGATGTCAGGGTGAATGGTGATATTGAATTCGGGAAACGCTGCCACACCGAAAGTCGAGAGATAATAATCATTCAAGATGACATCCGTGCGACCAATCGAAACATCACGTAAGTAGACTTCATTCGTAGCATTGTCATATGTTACTTCTTCAGCTCCAAGTTCCCGGGCCAATTCCATATATACAGAAGTTGAAGCACCTGCCGCTTTTTTGCCTTTGATGTCTTCTAGTGTTTTAATACCTGACAAGTCATCTTTACGGACGACAGCTGTACCGTATGAATACTTAAAAGGGGTAGAGAAGGTGAAATTTTCTTTTCGATCTTCAGTAATTTCAATATCATTTGCTGCTATATCGATTTGACCGGTATTTACACTAGTCAGCATTTCGTCAAAACCAAGCTCTTTAAAATCCACTTTCAAATTCATGCGTTCAGCTAGTTCGCGGACAACTTCCACTTCAAAGCCAGTCAGCTCGTCGGATTTTTCATCTCGGTAAGAAGTAGCCAGAAGTGTTCCGGATGTAGCAACTGTCAATGTACCTTCATCTTGGATTTTATCCCAAGCCGTTTCAGGTTTTTCTGTTTCGCTATCTTTGCTGCCACCATTGCCACAGGCAGTTAATAGTACGATGGACATGATACCAGTTGCCAATATCCAACTAGTTTTCTTAATAAAAATATTCATGAAAAAGCCTCCCTTAAATGTAATCCGTTAAGAACATAACATTTATATATAAGGAAGGGCAATCTTTTACTTCCATTAAACGATTCTTGATGATATAAAAGAATATTTTGATTTCGGGTTTTACTGACAGAACTGAATGCAATGAATAACAGGAACTCAGGAAATATATTTTTTTTAGCGAATTACTTGTATTCTATGATACTTATTCAGCAAGATATCCAGCTCTTGACTGCATGTAATGACACTGGGATGAGTATATCCCAGATGTTTGGCTTTTTTATACATATCTCTCTTTTTCACATGTATTTGTCCAAGTAATATATTGGTATGTTCGAGCGGTGTCATAATTTATCTTTCCTCCATGGGGTGTCTTTGGATTTTGCGTCGTATTGAGTAAGTTTTAAGCGACTGAACCATCGTATAATATTGATTATGTAAAAGGTTGTCGAATTTTGGATATATTCAAATAATTCATAAATTTGTCACATTTGGTTCTTTTAAAATTTTTAATTGTTGACTTTATGAAATTCCGATATTTTATATTGAATTGGTTTGGTTGTCTCTCATGCACGGACGAATACTACCTTCTTTGAGAGAATACAATGAAATTGTAATCATTATTGTTCAATATGAAAGAGGCGATGGAATTAATGGGGGTCAAGTTCATAAGGGTTTCGGGTGTCTATTTCGCCATCGGTGTACTCTTGGGGATGTTCATGTCCATGGGGGGGGACCATACGTTGTCGGGAGTCCATGTTCACATCAACTTATTAGGTTGGGCTTCAATGGCTCTAGCTGGAATCATTTATTATTTATTTCCTAAAGCGGGGAACCATTTGCTTGCGAAGATACATTTTTGGGGCACTAATATCGGTCTTCCGCTAATGATGGGCGGATTGACGGCGCTTTTGATGAATGGTGCCGAGCAGGCAACATTATTTATTGCAACCGGTGCAACTCTCGTTGTGATTAGCGTAATCTTGTTCACCATCAATGTATTACTGAATGTACGAATTCCCGTAATTACTGTGAAAAAATAACGTTTTGATTTTTTCATCAACAAAAAAAGAGGAACATGTCATGTTAAATTGACTTGTTCCTCTTTTTATATGTCATTCCATCAGATCAGTTTTTCAAAAGTCAAGCGTTTGTTCAATGCAATCATAATTGGAATGCCGACTGCCATTACCACGAATTCACCCACTGCTACCGTTAACCATGTAAACAAGAATGGAAGTCCAAGTGCCAGATTGAGCTCAAATGCAATGATGAACATCGTCAGGGTGAACACAATTGTATTGAATAACATTCTCTTGAAAATCCCATTGATGAACTTAGCTGAAAGAATGGTGATCGACAATGCGATAATTGATTGGCCTACCCCAAAAAATAAATCATAAAGACCGAGCGGGGAAAACAAGTTCGTCACAAACACACCGAGTACAATGCCGAAAAAGAACTTCTTATTGAAGACGACAAGGTGGTTGAACATTTCGGAAATCCGAAACTGTACATTGGTAAAACCGAACGGCGCCACCAACAAAGAGACGGCAACGTATAAAGCAGCGATAATCCCGCTGGTTGCTAATGTTTTAACTTTCATTTTCATTTCTCCTTAGTTTTTTTCCGTGGGAGGTTCTCGAACCACGTAGGATGATGCACAAACAATTATAATAGGTTATTTGTGTCAATTAAGTCAAGAATTTATTCGAGAAATGAAAATGGAGTGCTCCTTCCGACAAAAGAGCCCTCCATTTCAAAGGGAATAATTATTGCTGTTCCTCGATGTTTTCTACCAGTATAAATAAGAAGCGGTAAATGTGTTCAAAAGCATCTTCAAGTGACATGTTTTCTTTAAAATTATTTATATGATCTAGTGGGATATTAACATGCCATAAACCATCTTCTTCGGAAAAAAGCACGCTGTATGTAGCTCGTTCTCCAATTAGATGGTTATTTAGATAAGTTTTTATTGAATTACCGTATTTCTTCTGCAGTTTCAAGCCCAGCATAGCAGTGTACGTTTCGAATACCTCATCAAATTCCAGTGCGATTGCATCCACACCGATAGTTGTCAAAGATGCAAATTCAACATAAAGGAATTCGTTGCGGTTCGTTTTTAAATATACTAGCGTCTGTCCTAGGAAGGTTGGAAGTTCTTTGGAAATCAATTCTTCTGTTTCTTTGTTGCACCGTTCTATGATTGCTTCCGAAAAACGCAAAGACGTGTCTATTTCATTAACCACATTTTCACTTGTGAGTAATTGATGTTTCTCAGCATAAATTCTCTCCTCGGGGAAAAAATCCATCCGAGTCCCTTGTGCATTCCTTTTAGTTGCTATTTGTAGTTCCATCTGTTTTTTTATCATTTTACATCTCCTTCCTTCAATAGAAGTATATCCTAACACAATAAGTTTCATAGAAGACGATTTTTCACACTTGTAATGATAATGCGGAATTTTTCGTTTGAAAAAAAGATTTCTTGACTATCCTCTATATATCATACAAGTTACGAAATTTAAAAAATTATTATGATAAAAGAGGGAGTATATGGGATTTTTTTGGAGCAAAAACAAAGACAAAAGTAAGCCCGCTGCTTCTTTACAGAGTAATGAGAATGAATTAAATCAATTGGACTCTTTAAAAACAAACCTACAAGTAAATCTACAAAAAATTAAAGATACCCTTGGCAAAAGCTCTGACATTATTATTCGTGAAATACGAATCGGTAAAGATGACTCCATTAAAGCGGGAATTATTTACACCGATGGATTGACGGATACACCAACTTTGAATAACTTCATTTTGGAAACGCTGATGTTGGATATAAAGGGAATTGAACTGCAAAAGAAAATATCACCAGAACAAAATTTCATAAGTGTGCTGAAAGATTATGCCATGACCGTTGGTGAAATAAAGGATCTTAAAAATTTTGAAGACCTCTTTACAGGACTTCTATCAGGTGACACGGTCATTTTGATAGATGGATTTGCCCAAGGGCTGATCATCTCAAACAAGCAGTGGGTAGAACGTGGTGTGAATGAACCAACTTCCCAAACGGTAGTAAGGGGTCCACGCGAAGGTTTCTCAGAGAATATACGTGTTAATACAGCTTTGGTCAGAAGAAAAGTTAAAGATCCGAATCTTTGGATGGAGTCAAAAATCATCGGGAAACGAACAAAAACCAATGTTGCAGTGATGTTTATCAATGGGGTTGCCAATGAGAAAATTGTGGATGAAGTCCGAAAACGCCTGGATAAAATTGATATTGATGGGATTCTTGAAAGTGGAAATGTCGAGGAATTGATTCAGGACGCACCACTTTCACCTTTTCCGACTGTTTTCAATTCGGAACGTCCTGACATCATAGCGGCAGCACTGCTAGAAGGACGAATTGCCATCTTCGTTGATGGTACACCATTTGTATTGGTTGTACCGGCTCTGTTCATCCAATTTTTCCAGTCTTCCGAAGATTATTACCAACGTGCAGACATTGCAAGTCTTATTCGGTTACTGCGATTCTTTTCATTCGGAATCGCTTTGTTGGCACCTGCATTGTTCATTGCAATCACAACATTCCATCATGCCATGTTACCACCTGCCCTCCTCATTAGTTTGACTGCCCAAAGGGAAGGTGTACCTTTCCCGGCATTTGTCGAGGCAATGATCATGGAAATCACTTTTGAAATATTGCGTGAAGCTGGTGTGAGGATGCCTCGTTCCATCGGCTCAGCCATGTCGATTGTTGGTGCTTTCGTAATAGGGACAGCAGCTGTTGAAGCCGGGATCATTTCAGCTGCAATGGTAATCGTGGTATCAATCACGGCCATTTCCAGTTTTGTCTCACCGACATATGATATAGCGATTGCCGTACGGATGTTGCGCTTCGGCTTCATGGCATTAGCTGCCTCCTTTGGATTGTACGGGGTTACGATTGGTTTGATTGCCCTCATTTTGCATTTATGTAGTTTGAGATCATTTGGTGTTCCTTATATGTCTCCACTGGCACCATTCAATATTTCCGATCAAAAAGATACATTTATTCGTCTTCCCAAATGGAAAATGTTTTCCCGACCTCGTCTGATTACTCCGCAAAATCAGGTTAGACAGGTGAACTCAGGAACTGCGAAACCAGCACCTGAAAAAAAATAGAAGTGTTGGAAGAATACTTACGATTGGTAGCCAGTAAATACCGGAAGGGGCGGGACGATGAAGAAAAACATACTCGTACTCTTGGTTCTCAGCCTATTTCTGACAGGATGCTGGGATCGGAGGGAATTGAATGAGATTGCCATAACCTTGGCAATGGGTATCGACAAAGTTGATGAGGGATACGAATTGTCCGCCCAGGTTGTTGTTCCTTCTGAAGTGGCAATGAACAAAAGTACGGGACGTTCAACGGTGACACTTTTTACAGCAAGAGGAAAAACAATTTATGAAGCATTTCGAAAAATGACAAAGGACTCCCCCCGTAAAATATATCCCGGACACCTCCTGATTCTGGTAATTGGAGAGGATTTGGCCAGGGAAGGGATTGCTGATTCCCTGGAACTGTTTTCCAGAGACTGGGAAATAAGGTCGGATTTCTTTGTAGTGGTAGCGAAGGATATGGCTGCTTCGGAAGTCTTGAATGTTACTACTACACTTGAACCCATACCGGCAAACAAAATGTTCAACACGCTGAAGACATCTGAAAGTGCATGGGCTGCCACCAATGGCATTACAGTGGCTGAGTTAATTACAGATTTGGTAAGTGACGGAAAGGAAGCGATTCTCACAGGAATTTTTGTGACCGGGGATCTGGAGGTGGGTTCAAGTAGACAAAATATTGAATCGATAACGCCTGTAACAAGGATTAAGTATGATCATTTAGCAGTATTCAAGAAAGACAGACTGGTTGGCTGGCTGACCGAAAGAGAAAGCAGAGGGTACAATGACATAACAAATTCAATTAACACCACGGTAACAACGATATCTTGTCCCGGTGGAGGGAAAGCTGTCATTGAAATCATTCAATTCGAATCGGTTGTAAAAGGGGATGTAAAGAACGGACAACCCGAAGTGAATATTGATATCAAGGTTGATGGGAATATTGGTGAGGTTGAATGTGAAATTGATTTAACGAAACAGGAATCTATAAAGGAACTGTCTAAATCCTATGAAGACGAAGTGAAAGATATCATTAATCAGACAATCGACACGGCACAAAACCAATATCAAACAGATGTTTTCGGGTTTGGGGATGCCTTGCATCGCTCTAACCCAAAAGAATGGAAAAAGTTGAGAGACCATTGGGATCAAAAATTCCGAGAGTTGACTGTTACTGTCAAAGTCGATGTTAAACTTCATCGAATGGGAACAGTGGATGAATCTTTCTTAGAAAAATTAAGGGACTAACAATCATGTTGAATAGCTTGGGAATTCTTCTAATAGCATCAGTAATCGTGTGGATTGAGGTTCCACCACTTTTGAAAAAAAAGCAAAAAAAAGAAATAATCGTTTTCTCCATTCTTCTAGCAATCGGAATTGGCATGAGTATGACGATGGGATTCGGTATATCAATACCGAACCCGGCAGAATTCCTGTCTTTTTTGCTGAAACCATTCAGCGAAGGATTAACGAAATACATTAATTAATTGGATTGAAGAGGTGAATAAGATACCATGATGGATGAAAAAATAAATTCGTACCAATTTCTGGTGTTGGTAATTTTCTTTACAATTGGTACGAGCATATTGATTATCCCATCAGATTTGGCTTCACAAGCAAAACAAGATGCCTGGTTAGGGGCAATTGTTGGTACTGGAATCGGGTTACTGATTATTTGGCTTTATTGCACAATTGCACATTGGTTTCCTCATCTAACCTTTGTCCAAATAAACGAAAAAATACTTGGAAAATGGATTGGTAAAACCGTTTCTGTTCTTTTTGTTTTTATGGCGTTTTTTTATTCGGCAGCGTTGATGTATCAATCCGGTTCTTTTCTGAAAACACATGCATTGCCAAATACACCAATGGCCGCGCTGAACATTCTTTTGGCGGTTATTGTCGTGATGGGCGTAAGGCTGGGGCTGGAGACACTTGCCCGCTCCGCCGAAATATTGATTCTTGTATTCTTAGTTCTTTTCATCTTTTTAGTCGTATTTGTCTCACCTGAAATCAAGATTGTGAACATTCAGCCCATATTTGAGGCAGGGACAAAAACAATCTTGAGATCCTCCTTATTTTATGTAGGGGTTTCCTCACTCAATTCGATTGTATTATTGATGATTTTTCCGGCCTCACTGAATAAATCCAAACAGGGGAAAACATCATTCATGATGGGAAACCTAATTGGAGGAATCATCATCATAATCCTTACTTTTTTATGTATATCGGTTATTGGTGCAGATGATACTGCCAGACAGGTATATCCCGGATTTGAATTGGTCAAAAGAATTAATATCGGGGAATTCATACAGCGTATTGAGGGGATTATGGCTGCACTTTGGGTTATCACCCTCTATTTCAAGACAACCCTTTATTTTTATGCTTCTGTTTCGGGACTGGCTCAAATTATTAATATGAAAGATTACGGTCCCTTGACCTTACCTTTGGGAATGATTGCAGTGTTCCTGTCCCTGCTAATCTACCCAAACATCATTTATCAGCAACAATGGGATGCTACAACAGGTTTTTCCTACACATTGACTATCGGACTTTTTCTACCCATCATATTGACGATCGTTTATGCTTTCCGAAAAAAACTCAGAAAAAAGAAACGTGACTCCTAGCTCATTCGACACATCTTCAGTCGAATGGGCTTTTACTCATTTTTTTGAGTCAACACGTATGAAAACAACGGTCACTCTTGTTGCTGTCTAAACGCTATGAAATAAAACGTTTTTATACAGTTTCAACACCATTTTTTACGTTGCTATGCGAATAAATCCAGGAGGTTATTAAAACCACTATGATTCAACAGTTTCAAACATGATATGATAGAAACAGTTTTCAATAAAGGAGTTATTTACGTATGACATCATTTAATGACAAAATCAACCAATCAATTGAACAAACGGCTTTAGCGTATACACTTTTTAATGAATCGAATGATGTTGAACGATTAAACAAGACATCCCTATTTGCCCAAAAACTTATGAATCGTGAATTTACGATTGGATTTGCAGGGCATTTTTCTGCAGGAAAATCCAGTATGATCAATGCTTTAACTGGGGAACAATTACTTCCATCTAGTCCAATTCCCACGAGTGCAAATATTGTTAAAATACATAAAGCAACAGAAGACTATGCCATCGTATACATGCCGGGCCAAAAACCCGTAAAGTTTTCCGGTAATTACGATTTTGAAACGGTGAAAGCTTTTTGCAAGGATGGTGAGGCCGTATCTCAAATAGAAATCGGTCATGAAACTTCCGTGTTGCCTGAAGGAATTACCGTAATGGATACTCCGGGAGTCGATTCCACGGATGATGCCCACAGGATGTCAACGGAATCCGCGCTTCACCTGGCTGATATTGTTTTTTATGTGATGGATTACAATCATGTCCAATCCGAGTTGAATTTCGGTTTTACTAAGCAACTAATGAAATATAACGATAATGTGTATTTAATCGTCAACCAAATTGATAAGCACCGCGAAAATGAATTGTCTTTTGAAACGTTCAGAAAATCAGTCCATGAATCGTTTAAAGCCTGGGGGGTAGAACCTAAAGGCATTTACTTTACGACTTTAAAGGATCCGAATCATCCACATAACGATTTTTCTGCCGTGCAGCACATTGTGATAGATAGCATGAGAGATTGGCAACAACAATTATCACTTTCTGCTGAACGCACACTAAAAAAGCTCCATGACGAGCATTTATCCTTTTTGGAGGATGAACAAGTGGAATGCCGTCAAACTTTTTCACAAGTGCTTACTAAAGAAGAATGGGAGACAAAGGAAGATATCCGCGAAGCTGCAGCAAGATATGTGAAACAATCATCCCTTTTGACATCAAAATCATGGGTGGACGCATTTGAGTTGGAGCAAAAATCACTTCTTGAACATGCAACATTGATGCCCTATGAGCTTCGTGAAAAGCTGAAACTTTACTTGGAATCAATGCAGGATGATTTTAAAGTGGGTCTATTATTCAGTGGGAAGAAAACTGAACAGGAACGTTCACTTCGCAACAAAGCACTGATGAAAGAATTCAATACAGTGGTGCAATCGCAGATAGTGACACATTTGAAAACATTGATGAAGCAGTCATTAAAAAATGTCGGCTTGCTGACAGATACGGAATCCATAGCGATTGACGAACGGACATTCCAGCCGACTATCGAATTAATCGATGGCCAGATTCAAAAAGGCTCCTTGATCACAGCTGATTCAGTACTGAACTTTGCAAACAGAGTAGCCGATGCGACAAGAAAGTGGATAATTAAAGAAAATGAATCATGGAAAAATCAAAAGGCAAATGAACTCGATATGTTGCCTGAAGATGAATCGTTGCTTGCTGATTCAAAATCAAGGGAATACCAAGAGAAGGTCCTGGCAATCGAAACCTTGGAACAAATGGAAAGCAAAATTAAGTCTTATCACGCTGAAAAGGTACATCCTTCAAAGGTGAAGATGAAGGTGGCCGGTCAATTGATAGAAGAATGGTTAATGGAGCACAGTCAGGCGTCTTCAAATATGCGACCTTTTGATGAGTCCATGCTGAAAATTGAACAAGCTGAAGAAAAACAGGCCGAACTTATAGCCGAAAAAGAGTTAGTACGTCCTCACTCGGTCGAGGGGACTATTGAAAGTGCCCTAAGAGTCGCAACAGCCGTTTCACCGATACAAGGTTTTGAAGAGGTTTCAAATTACTTGAAGAAAAAAGCGGGACGGTTGGAGAAACAAGATTTCACAATTGCACTTTTCGGGGCATTCAGTGCGGGTAAATCGTCGTTTTCCAATGCGCTCATGGGAGCAAATGTCTTACCAGTTTCCCCAAATCCCACGACAGCGGCAATTAATAAAATCAGACCTGTTTCAGAAAATCATCCACATGAAACAGCGGACGTTAAATTGAAAACTGCAGACCAATTACTGAATGATGTTCAACTTTCATTTAAAGAAATGGGAATATCGGTAAAGTCCTTGGAACAAGCATTTGAACATGCTAAGGAAATAGGGAAAGTTAAACTTGAAGAAGATGGACTGCATGTTCACAGAGCTTTTATCCAAGCATTTTATGAAGGATTTCCGACATACAATGATAAACTCGGTGCAGCGATCAGGGTCAACCGGACAGATTTTGAATTATTTGTGGCGCAAGAAAACAGAAGTTGTTTTGTGGATACCATCGACTTTTATTATGACTGTGAATTGACACGAATGGGTGTCACCTTGGTAGATACACCAGGTGCAGATTCGATTAATGCACGTCATACAGGGGTGGCGTTCGATTATATACGGAATGCGGATGCGATTTTGTTCATAACGTATTATAACCACGCGTTTGCACGAGCTGATCGTGAGTTCCTGATACAATTGGGACGTGTGAAGGATGCATTCGAATTGGACAAGATGTTTTTCATCGTCAATGCAATCGATCTGGCTTCAAATGAAGGCGAAGCAAATGACGTGAAAAATTACGTGACAACAGAACTTCAACGTTTCGGCATTAGGTTCCCTAGGGTACACGGTGTATCAAGTCTACAAGCATTAGAAGAGAAAGTTACGGAACAAGATTTGAATTCAGGAATGAAAGTGTTTGAACAATCATTCATGCAGTTTTTGTCGGAAGATTTAAAAGCGCTGGCTGTAAAAGCTCTCGCGGAAGAAACGGAGAAAACAATTGCGCGTCTAGCCGCTCTTATTTCACAAACAGAGTCGAATCTGCTACGGAAAGAAGAGAGGTTACAGGAACTGAGAGTGTTGGAGCAGACCATCAGGAAAAGATATGCGTCTTCATCATCTGCAGTTGTCATAAAGGAAGTATTCCAGGAGCTTGATGAGTTGTTGCATTATGTTCTTCAGCGCGTGTATTATCGCTATCCTGATTTTTTCAAGGAATCATATAACCCGGCAGTCTTCTCAAATAAATCATCTGCCGAGGCACTCCAATATGCTTTAAGGGAAACGTTATCGTTGCTAGGTTTTGATTTTGAGCAAGAAATGCGCGTCACGAATTTCCGCTTATCACGATGGATTTCCAAAAGCCTGGGTGAACGGCAAAAAGAAGAAATGCACAATCTCAAAGAACTAAATAAAGGTTTTTCATTCATTCCTTACGAAACGAAAGAACCTGCTTTGCTTGAGTTTGATGGACCTTTTATCGATAGTGAGCCACACCGCCATGTCAAATCACATTATAAGAACAATAAATCTTTCTTCGAGAAGAATGAAAAAGAGAATCTCCGTGATGCATTGCAGATTTCAACCAAGCCGGAAGCCGAAAACTATTTGGATTTCCAAAAGAGTCGTATGCGTGAGTGGGCAGAGCAAATTGTGGAGCTGGAAGCTGAAGGGTTGCGTCAACATTTGCAGTATCAAGCAATCGAACAAATTGAGTCGGAACGATTATTATTGCAGGAAGAAAGCAGACTGAATCAATGGAAAGCGATTCATGAAAAATTGTCAAGGGGAGTGTGAATGATGACGAAAGTATGGATTACTGCTGATGAACTAGCCAACAAAAAGGTTCGTTTCGTGGATACTAGATTTTTTTTGCAGGACAGTAATGCTGGGCAGAATATGTATAAGGACGGCCATTTACTGAATTCCGTTTATCTGGATTTAGAAAAGGATTTATCGGATATGACCAGTTCAGAAGGAAGGCATCCACTCCCGACAAAAGAAAAAATTCAAAGTATGCTTGAATTGAACGGATTTCAGTATACAGACTTAATTGTGATATATGACCAGGGAGGCATGCCTTTCGCTCCACGTGCTTATTTTATCTTTAAATATGCAGGATTCCCTAATGTTTACATTCTAAAAGAAGGTTATAACCAGCTCGCTGAACTTGGTTTCGAAGTTTCAACAGATCGACCGGTCTATAAAGAAACTTCTCTGAAGCTGGATTGGAATGAAACCATTTTATCGCTTCGTGATTCTGTGAAATTGGTATCCGACGGATTGGTGGAAGGAGTACTCCTGGATGCCCGTTCTTCGGAAAGATACAGTGGGCTGAACGAACCGATCGATGCAGTGGCGGGACATATTCCAGCTGCACGAAATTTCGATTGGGAACAATTAAAGCAACAATCAACTTTCAAGGATAGTTCAGAAGTACAGGAAATCTTGCAGGAAGTAGTACACAAAGAGGAAGAGATAACGGTTTATTGTGGGAGTGGGGTAACTGCGGCTCCGCTATATGCCATGCTTAAAGAAGCTGGATATCCGAAAGTGAAATTGTATGTCGGGAGTTACAGTGACTGGATTAATGAATATCCTGTCGAAAAAAAATGATAAAACGATTGATTCCAGCTATGGAATCAATCGTTTTTTTACTTTCGAAATGGAAGAGTCTCCAAATATAAAAAAACGAAGAGGCAATAGACCTCTTCGTCCCGGTATTATGAAAAGACTTTGTAATTTTTATGTGAAACAACAGTTAAGTTCGACGCTGCACCAATCTTTTTGGCATCTTCTTGAGAAATTTCAACGATACAAGAGTTTTCTAGAATTTTGAAAATCTCTCCTTCGACTTCTACATCACGACGTACGAACGTGATTTTTTCGCGAATTCTACGAGCTTGAACGAATTCCGATACTTCTTTTTCATGTTTTTGAAACGTCATTTGAATTCCCCATTTCTATACCACTGATTTCATTGCGAAAATAAATGCTCGAGGCAAACTCGAATTAATTCCCGTGAAAAATTTGTCGTATTATGAAGTTAATATTCTTTCATTATAACATAGTTTTCTGTTATAAGCTATCCTTCCGATTACTTGGTATACTAAGGGGAGAGAAGAGATTTGAAAACTCTTGCATAAAAGGAGCACAAAATGACAAACACACCATTTAAAGAACTTGGAATTTCAGAGACAATAGCACGCGCATTGGAAGGATTGGGATTCACTACACCAACTGAAGTCCAAACAAAGGTAATACCCACAGCCCTCAGTAAAAGAGATATTTCCGTGAAATCGCAGACTGGGAGTGGAAAAACCGCTGCGTTTGGGATTCCTATCTGTGAGATGATCGACTGGGATGAAAACAAACCACAGGCATTAGTATTGACACCTACACGCGAATTAGCCATGCAAGTTTCGGAAGATATCATGAGTTTCGGACGTTTCAAGCGAATTAAAGCGACTGCAGTCTATGGCAAGCAGCCTTTTGCTTTCCAACGCGCCCAATTGAAACAAAAATCCCATGTGGTAGTAGGAACGCCAGGCCGTGTGATGGATCATATTGAAAGACATACAATTGATTTAAGTAAAGTCGAAATTCTGGTTATTGATGAAGCTGATGAAATGTTAAGTATGGGCTTTATTGACCTTGTTGAATCAATTATCCAAAAATTGCCAAAAGAAAGAGTGACGATGTTATTTTCGGCAACACTGCCTAAAGACGTCGAAAAGCTTTGCCATAAATACATGAGCAATCCAATTGACATTGAAATCCAAAAAACCGAACAAGTCAATGAACATATTGACCATTCCGTATATATTGTCAAAGAAGCAGAGAAGTTCAAATTACTGAAAGATATCACGGTTATCGAAAACCCGGATAGTTGCATTATTTTCTGCCGCACGAAGGATAATGTGGATACATTGGTAGATTTGTTGGATGAAGAAGGTTATACCGTCGACAAAATTCATGGCGGTATGGAACAAAATGAACGCTTTGATGTAATGAATGATTTCAAACGCGGTGATTTCCGTTATTTAATTGCAACAGACGTGGCAGCAAGAGGAATTGATATTGACCGTATCACACACGTCATCAACTATGATATGCCACTTGAAAAAGAAAGCTATGTTCATCGAACAGGAAGAACCGGGCGTGCTGGGGAAGTCGGAAAAGCCATTACACTTGTCACGCCATACGAAGATAAATTCCTGGCGGCAGTCGAGAAATACATCGGTTTTAATATTCCCATTAAAGATGCCCCATCAAAAGAGCAAGTAGTTGTGGCAAGAACTGCATTCAAAAACAAAATGAGTGAACAGCCGGAAATCAAGATCGATAAAAAAGAACAATTAAATGAAGACATCACGAAACTGTATTTCAACGGCGGGAAAAAGAAAAAGATTCGTGCCGTTGATTTCGTAGGAACCATTGCAAAACTTGATGGCATAACTGCCCAAGACATTGGGATTATCACCATCCAGGACAATGTATCATATGTTGAAATATTGAACGGTAAAGGTCCCCTGGTTTTGAAACAAATGAGAAATACGACAATTAAAGGGAAATTACTGAAAGTGCATATTGCCAATAAATAAAATAATATAATTATGTAAACTAAATATTTTGGAGAAACGCAGATATTTTAAAGCATCTGCGTTTTTTCTTACGGGCATAAAAACCTTATGGATTTTGGCACGATTTCAATTACTGCTGGAGTCTGCAAGTAAATTTCCCCGTCAGTATCGATATTCATTGGTTCTTTGGTTTTGATGAAGATGTTTTTTCCTCTATAATGAGTCACATTTGTTAAGTCTTCAGGAAAAACACCTGTTTGGGAAAGTGAGAACCATTCACTGATTGCCTTCATGCTTGATGATTGAATGAGGATAACATCAAGTAAACCGTCACTCGGATTGATTGCTTCTAAAGGAAAACGATGAGTGCCGAGTGAAGTTCCATTCATAACCAAAACCATAACCGCGATTTCTTCATAAAAGAACCCATCAATTTCCAGACTGATCAAAAAAGGTTCACTTTTTTTGAATGTTTGCATTGCACTGATGAAATAGCTGAGTTTACCGTATTTTTCTTTCAGAGAAGGATTAATATTTTCCGACGCATCTGCTATCAGTCCGATACCTGCAAAGTTCATATAAAGTCGATCATTGATTTTAACCCAATCAATTTCCCTTACCTTTCCAGTCGCTATGGACAGCGCAGCTTCTCTCAAAGGGATGGGAATGCCGAGTGTCCGTGCAAAATCATTGCATGTTCCACCCGGGAGCAAGCCAATTAGCGGTGTATTTGTACCATTCTTCATCACTTGGATAGCGGAATGCAATGTACCATCTCCACCGATCAGAAAAAGCACATCTGACTCAAGGGAATCAATACAAGCCTGTTCAAATTCCTCCAATGAGAAAGTTTGAACGAGGGTTAGTTGATGGCAATGCTTTACTAAAGTCGGGACGACTTCAGCGAGAGACTGTTCAGTGGTTTCCTGACCTGCTGCCCCATTTATTAAAAGTACTCCTTTGTTGAATCGTGGCATCATAACACCTACTCATTGTTAGTTAGTATTTCTAATTATCTGAATTAAATATAGCATATTATTAATTCCTGTAAAATAATGAATGAGATGATAAGTTAGATATCTAAGCTAAATCTCCAAAAAGAGGGAATGGCTTCAAGTTTGATGCTCTGTTATACTCAAAAGTATGTTAAAATCGTTATCTTTTCTGATAGCGATTTTTTTGCTGAGAAGGGGTTTTTGCATGACGGATTTTTTTGAGAGACAGGCCAAACTACATAAAGTACGACTGAATGGCGTCCAACAGAAAGCGGTGATCCATAGTGAAGGTCCACTTCTATTGCTGGCTTGCCCCGGATCCGGGAAAACAACTACGCTAATCATGCGAATTGGGTATTTAATAGAAGAAAAAGGTGTCCAACCCAACCGGATTAAAGCAATTACGTTCAGTCGAGCTGCTGCAAACGATATGAAAATGCGCTACGAAAATTTTTTTCCGCATCTTGGTGCTGTTAATTTTTCGACAATACATAGCCTAGCTTTTTCCATAACATCACGCTATTTAAAGAGTAAAGGAATCGCTTTTACTCTTATTGAAGGTACCGTCAATCCTCAAATCTCATCAAAATCCCAAATATTAAAGGATTTATATAAACGGAATCTCAAAGAGGACTGTACGGATGACCAATTGCAGGAAATGTTGCAATTCATAAGTTTCATCAAGAATAATATGGTCGAACAATCTGAATGGAACCAAATGGAATTACCAAACAAAGAAGCTGTGAAAATTGCCATACAGTATGAGGCATTCAAGACCAAAAACCCATACCATACTCTGCTTGATTTCGATGATTTACTCGTATACGCCAATGAGGCTTTGACAATGGATGAAGTCATCCAAACAACTTATTCCAAGGCATATGATTATGTATTGACGGATGAAAGTCAGGATACTTCCCGTCTTCAACATGCAATAGTGGAACGGCTGGTATCATCTCACGGAAATCTGTGCGTTGTTGCTGATGATGACCAAACCATCTATTCGTGGCGGGGAGCTGATCCTGCCTATTTACTGAAATTCAGAGAGACGTATCCAATCGCCAAAATTTACAAAATGGAACAGAATTATCGTTCATCAAAAAATATCGTAAAAGTAGCCAATCAGTTTATTAAACGTAATGCGAAACGATACAAAAAAGAAATGTTCACGGATAATGTGGAATCCCATGGTATTCAGTTGAAACAGCTGCACGATGACCAGGCGCAGATGCGCTATGTCATTTATGAATTATTGAATTTAAAAGATACTGGCAATGCAGCAATTCTCTTTCGCAATAATGCTAGTGCCATTTTATATATCAGTGAGCTCGAACGCCGGGGGATTCCATTCTATATGAAGGATATCGATCAGCGATTTTTCTCCCATTGGGTGGTGGAAGACATCCTGAATTTTATGCGACTAAGCTTTAACTTGGAGAGGAAAGATGTATTCCTGAAAGTTGCACGTAAATTCAATCTATACCTGTCCAATGACCAAATCCGGAAATTCGAAAAGCTTCAGGAGAAAGGGAATGTATTTGAGCTAATCTCCCGTCATATCGATTTGAAGGACTATCAAATTCAGTCCTTGATTACTTACGCGAAAGTATACGATCAAATGATAGACGCCAGACCCAAAGCGGTGATCCGGCTCATCAAGGAACAGCTTGGGTATGAACAAGTGTTGCGAAATCGGGCTGAAAAATTCGGTTTTCATATTGAGGTACTGTTGGACATGATTCGGACTCTGGAACAAATTGCCGAACCATTCACGACAATGGAGACTTTTGCAAAACGAATAAAAGAATTGGATATGCTGACTCAAAATTCTAAAAAGACCAAGGATGCCAATGCTGTCACATTGTCCACATTACACAGCGCAAAAGGTCTGGAATTTGATCAGGTTTATATGATCGACTGTCTTTCCGGAACAATCCCTTCGGAAGAAGATATGCGGGACACTGACAAACTTGAAGAAGCAAGAAGATTGTTTTATGTGGGAATGACAAGGGCAAAACAACATCTTGAATTGCTGACATATTCAACAAAGGATGGAAAAGATAAGAGTGAATCACGTTTTATGGGCGAAGTAAGAAGCATTTTAATGAAAACTGAACTTGAAGATCAGACAAACAAGAAAAATATGGCTACTGAGAATCCTTTTACGATTCGGACAAAGATTGAACTGAAAATAGGACTTCAAGTCGTCCATAAGAAGTTTGGGGAAGGCAAAATCATCAGTATTGCAGATGATCGTGTAAAACTTCAGTTTGGGGAAGCTCAGAAAGAACTGGCGATTCGGATGATATTAGATAAAGGACTTTTGGCAAAAAATGCATCAAATGAACGAGAAGAATCATTAGTTACATAATTCCTAGGAAGTGACATGTAAATTTGACAGGATGCAATGATAGAAACTACAAAGGTTGGTGGTCATGATGAGTAAACGGATTCATTTAAGTCAAGGGAAATTAGAAAAGTGGGAAGAATCGTTCATCCCCGAAAAAGATTTGTTTTTCTTTCGCGAACAGGATGAACATATCGTCAATGAATTAGGGACTAATTGTTTATTGTTTTCTAGGGAAGAGTTTATGTGGCACCCTCAGTATGCGGCCATTGCATATTCCAGCAGCTATACTTATTGGCATTTGGCAATTGATATCACAACAGTTGCTGTCATGCCGCATCGGGTATTTCCGATTTTGACAGATGAGTTAAAGACCCGGATTTTGAAAATCCAGCAAGAGGTTGGGCGCGGTCTTATTTATGAAGCGCGATATTTTGATGGAATCCTCAGAGAACCGGCAAAATCTTTACTGGAACCGTACACTTTCATTTCAAATAATAAACAATATTACGCCATGCAAAAAGAAGTATGGACCAAACTTCCGAAATCACTGAAATCGGATTTGTTGAATCGTATTGCACTTGAATATGATACGCCAGGAGTCTTTGATCCATACGTACCGACGGAAAGCGTTACAAGTTCTTATGTCAATACATACCCGAATGAACACGGTGCCAATTGTCTATCATCTACATTGTTTGTTGCTGCTTCACTGGAAGCGGGGACCACACTCGATTGGATAATAAAAGAATGGGTTCATCCCGTAACGTTCATGAATGGGCTGAAGCAACTGGGGTATAGAGAAGCTCCACTGTCAAAAGATGCTGTATTCCCGCATGATATCCTGATTTGGAAAGACAAGCAGGACCGAATTATTCATGCCAGCTTTCATTTAGACAAGCAATACTTTTTCAATAAAAATGGGCAGACATTCTTCAATCCGTGGAAAACCGTTCATATGAGGGAACTCGATGATGAATGGGGAATGCATACAGTCCATGTCTATCGAAAATAGGACTTCCTGAAAAAATTGTTGTTTATACGTGTGGTTTTCTCTACACTGAATGTAAGAAGGCTGAGAGGAAGTGCCCATATTGAAACAATGGTCAAAATCAATTGAAATTGATGCACCGATCGAACAAGTTTGGCAATATGTGGACGGCGATTTGGAGAAAATGCAACAGATCATGCCCAACGTTGTAAGTAATACATTGATCAATAAGACAGATGTAGTTATTGGAAGCGTTTACCGACAAGAGTATCGCGAAGGCAAACGTGTGGAAGCCTATGATGTGCATGTTACTGAATATGAAAATACGCCAAAGCACAAGAAATTGAAAGTGGCATTTACCTTGGCTAACTTATTTGATATCACTGCAAAATATGAACTTTCGGCAATAAACGAGTCAAAAACCAAGCTTACATACACAACATCGAATAAAGCCCTTAAATGGTTCGTACATTTGTTTTTATTATTTGCCAATGAAAAAACGGTCGTAAAATTCATTGAACATGTTAAGCAAGTGGCAGAAAGCAATCGCACATAGACTATGAGCGTCGCTTAAAGCGACGCTTTTTCGTTGTTCTGTTAAGGCTACCACTATGCAAGTCGAGCATAGTTGTATATTTTTCAGCGGATTATTTAAGCCTTTCTTGTGTATATAAAAGGAGAATCAATATGGTACAAGCTATCGGAATAGATGTCGGAGGAACACTGACAAAAGTTGCATACCTCGATCGAAATCAAGAATTGAAATTGTTGCATTTTCCATCGGTGGACCTTGAGAAAGTAAGTGACTGGATTGCTTCTTCTGATGAGGATATTCAGATTGGTCTTACAGGGGGACGTGCTGAACAACTGAAATTGTTCCTGCGGTCACACGAAAATCTACACTATCTGGTTGAGTTCGATGCAACCGTTGCTGGAGTACGATATCAATTGGAAAAAGGCGGCCAGGATTTTTCTGATGCAGTCATCACGAATATTGGTACAGGTACATCCATTCATTTACTGAAGGGAACCCAACATGAGCGCATCGCTGGTACAGGAATCGGCGGAGGTACCTTGCTCGGTATGTCTGCATTAATGACTGGAATCCATCAATTTGAGGAAATTGTCCAGTATTCGTCCAAGGGAAAACGCAGTGAAGTCGACATGCTTGTAAGTGATATATATTTTGGCAATAAAACACCAATTGATGGTGGGTTGACCGCCAGTAATTTTGGCGAGGCGGGTCTCACCCCACAAGTGGAAAGGTCTAAGGAAGATATCCTGGCAACAGTTCAAGGACTTGTTGGGGAAGTGATATCCACCTTGAGCATACAATGCGCGGTTTCTGAAAATGTAGAGCATATCGTCTATATAGGATCAACGCTATCTGAAAATGTTCCTTTGCAAAAAATAATCGGGAACTATACGCAACGGAAATCTAAAACGCCGATTTTTCTGTGTGACAATGGCTACAGTGGTGCGATTGGCGCGCTCTTAAGTAAATCTGAAAAGAATTAATGTTAAACAAAACATGATTTTTTTAAAAATTCATTAAGTTTTCATTTGCATATTCCCGGAAGTCGTGATACATTTAAAGAGGATTATTTTTGTTCGGATATGAGAAAGACTTGTAAGAGATTTTATCTCCACGATTTGAGCAAGGATAGTAACACAATGTGTACTTAGTACACG
>Ga0209013_10001083_pt1 | contig 25132 bp, 22 predicted proteins | sample Cruoilmetagenom2_FD_187291 | JGI IMG/M metagenome (GOLD analysis project Ga0209013, IMG submission 187291) | Oil polluted marine microbial communities from Coal Oil Point, Santa Barbara, California, USA - Sample 2 (SPAdes) (version 2) | ecosystem: Environmental > Aquatic > Marine > Oil seeps ... | reverse complement strand
ATGGCAAAGCAGCAAAAACCAATTATACTTTCAACAGGAATGTCAACTATTTCAGAAATTGAGCGAGCTGTAAAAACTATTGAAAATGAAGGAAATAGGCAAATAATAATTTTGCATTGTATTTCTATTTACCCTCCAAAACATGAAGATATTCATTTGAATAATATTAAAATGTTACAACAAACCTTTAATTATCCAATCGGATTTTCCGACCATACTATTGGAACATCCATTCCACTTGCCTCTGTAGCGCTTGGAGCTTGTGTAATTGAGAAACATTTTACGCTTAATAAAGAATTGCCAGGATGGGATCATAAAATATCTGCTGATCCGAAAGAGTTGGCTGAAATTGTTAAAGAAAGTAAAAATATTCAAAAATCTTTAGGAAATTTTACTCGAATAGTTTCTGATGATGAAGAAAATAAAAAACTTAAATTTAGAAGAAGTATCGTATCAAGTAGAGTATTAAATAAAGGGGAAATAATTAAATTAGAAGATTTGGATGTTAAACGTCCTGGAAATGGCATTACACCTGATGAATTAAAATATGTTATTGGTAGAAAATTAAATAGAGATTTAACAGAAGATGAATTAATTAATTGGGAAGATTTAGACTAATGATTGCAATTATACCCGCCAGAGGAGGATCAAAAGGTTTACCTAACAAAAACACAAAATTATTGAATGGGAAGCCATTAATTTGTTATACAATTGATGCCGCTTTAGCAGCACCAGAAATTAGTAGGGTAATCGTATCTACTGATAATATTGAAATTGCTAAAATAGCAATTCAAAATAATGCAGAAGTACCATTTATCCGTCCAAAATATTTAGCAACGGATACGGCATTAGCTGTGGATAATTATATTTATACTATTGAACGCTTAAATAGTGAAAGCAAATCTAAAATAAGAAGTTTTATTGTTTTACAGCCAACTTCGCCTTTAAGAATTTCAGAAGATATAAGTAAGGCCATTGAATTATTTAAAATAAAGAAAGCAGATTCCGTTATATCATATACCGAAGAGAATCATCCAATTTATTGGCACAAAAGAATTAATGATGATTTTTCATTTAAAAATATTTTTAAAGAACAATTATTGAACAGACAGGATTATCAACCATCATATTACCCAAATGGAGCAATTTTCATCTTTGATGTTGACTTAATTAAACAAAAAAAATATTATTCTCAAAAATCATATGCATATATAATGCCTAAAAAGAGATCAGTAGATATTGATACTTTACAAGATTTCGAATATGCTGAATTTTTAATAAATAAAAATATAAATGAATAAATTTTTAATAAGTGAAAATTGTAATATAAGGTTAGCAATAAAAAAACTTGATGATTCAGGGATTGGTTTTATTTGTATTACTAATAAAGATTTAAATGTTATAGCTGTACTAACGGATGGTGATTTTAGACGAGCCATTTTAAAAGGAATTAATCTTGATAAGAAAATTATTGAAATATCAAATAAAAAGTTTATTAGTATTAATAATAGAGTAAATAAGAATGAGATTATAAACATTTTTTTAAAGCATAAAATAAACAAAATTCCTGTTTTAGAGAAAAATAAACTTATAGATGTAGTTTGTAGAGAGGACTTTAATTTAGAAAATAAATATATAATTTCATCTCAAAAAAAAGAAATTGCAGTTGTGATAATGGCTGGCGGTAAAGGAACAAGGATGAAACCTTTTACCAATATTTTGCCAAAACCCCTAATTCCAATTGGAGAGCTATCTATTTTAGAGGTTATAATGGATAAGTATAATTTATTTTTTGATTCAAAATTTCACATATCAGTTAATTATAAAGCTAATTTAATAAAAGCGTATTTGGAGGAGTTTAGAGATAAATATAATATTTCATATATAGATGAAGATCACCCATTGGGGACCGGAGGAGCGTTAAAATACTTAACTAATAAAATAAAGTTTCCTTTTTTTGTGTCAAATTGCGATATAATTATAAATGCTAACTATCAAAACATTTATAATAATCATATAAAAAACGAATATGATATTACAGTTGTAGCATCTATGGTTCATCATAAGATTCCTTATGGAGTGTGTGAAATTAAAAAAGGTGGAGAATTGAAAAAAATGTCCGAGAAACCAGAATACGATTTTTTAGTAAATGCAGGAATGTATATAATTAACCCTGATACATTAATTGAAATTCCTGAGAATGAATTTTATAATATTACAGATTTGATAAATAAAGTTAAAGTAAAGGGAGGAAAAGTAGGTATATATCCTGTTTCTGAAAAGTCTTACCTTGATGCTGGACAATGGAAAGAATATGGGGAAATATTAAATTCACTTGAATAAAGAAATCTAGCAATTTTAAATTAATTATTAAATAGAAAGTTATACCCAAGATATTTTACTAAATGAATATTTTTAAAAGTATTATTACAAATAAAATTATACAATATGTAATGAGTAGATATTTCACTTATTTTTTACAATTTATTAATTCCATGTTTATTGCTGTTTATTTAGGACCGTATTATTTAGGGATATGGGGATTTATTACTTTAATAATACAATATTTAAATCAGATTAATTTTGGTATTGCCCATTCTGTGAACGCTATCATATCCATAAATAAAAATAAAGAGTGGTATGTACAAAAAGTAATTGGTACATCACTTACTATGTTAATTGGTTTATCACTAATTGTATTATTAGTCTTTGGGTTAAATGTTTTATTAGATTTAAATTTAGGTGAAAAATATAATTTTTCATCCTATGCAGTTTTAGTGCTGTTAATTGGCATTTTAGGTTATTTTAATTCATTGCTTAGTAATGTTTTTAGAGTTTATGGTAAAATTATGGAGATTGCTTTTAATCAGTCAGTTTTTTCGGTTTTAGTGCTATCTTTTATTTTTTTTTTCAAAGGAGAAAAATTACTAGAAGCTTTAGTTTGGGCGAATTTAGTTGCTTTCTTTTTATCTTTAATTTTATTTGTTTATAGGTCTCCAGTTAAATTGGAGTTTTTATACATAGGTAAATTAGTAAAGACTATTCAAATTAAAGGATGGTATTTGTTTTTATATAATTCTTCATTTTATTTAATAATCATTTCAACAAGAACATTTGTGAGTACTTATTATTCTGTTAAAGAATTTGGGTATTTCACATTTGGATTTACACTAGCTAATATTATTTTATTGCTATTACAATCCTTTTCTTTTCTAATTACACCTAAACTTTTTAATAGATTCGCATCGGCTTCAAAAGAACAATCAATTTCTATCTTAAACATGGTTCGTGATGTTTATATTACAACTTCTCATTTTTTGGTCCATTTGGCTATCCTATTATTTCCTTTATTTTTGTTTTTTTTTAAACAATATACTCAGTCCGAAGTTGCTTTTAAATTGATTGCTTTAACCATAGTTTTATATTCCAATTCATTTGGGTATTCAGGATTGCTTATTTCTAAAAGTCGTGAAAAAAGATTAGGCTATATTTCCATAATAGCATTAATAATAAATATAATTTTAGCATATGTATTAATAAAATTAATCTATGTGTCTTTTAGTTTAGTAATAATAGCCACGATGGTTTCATATTTTATTTTTGTGTTATTCCTGAGTGCAGTTGGGCGAAAACAATTAGGCTTAAAGTTTAATTTATTTACATTAGTTATGGATGTTTTCCCAATTAAATTGTTTATTCCTTATTTGTTTAGCCTATTGTTAATTGTTTTTTCAGTTCCTAATATAAGTTTTATAATACCATTTAGTTTATTTTTAATTTTAAATTATAAAACTTTTAATAAAACAATACCCTTAATTAGAAACATTATTGTGGATTCTAAAATTATTGATATATAAAAATTTAACAGAAAATTTTAATTAGAAGTTATATTTTGTGATTATTAAAACATACTGGTTTCGATTATAATTAATTTGTATAACACTCAATTTTAAAAATTTATAATGATAACAAATAAAGAGTTAATAAAGCAGTTTATTGATTTTGAATATAATAACGATTTATTTGAATGGGAATGTTCTAATATACCCATTTGGGAGCTAATTAGATTTGAGGTGTTTATTGCAATAAGTAAACAATGTGTAAAACAATCTTATAAAATATCTGATATAAAATTTAAAACTTTATTAGTTGGGTTAATTAATTATCTAAATTCGGGTATATGGAAAAGACCAAAAGTTTATAATAAACAGACAGATTTACTTATTTTAAATCATCCTAGGAGAAAATTAATCAATAATTTTTTTGAGGATATTTATGTAGATTCTTTTATATCTTCTTTTGATGGAAGTTATATAATATTAGAAAAATATTTTAATTTAACCCATTTAAAACCAGTAAGATCAAAAAATATTAATTATTTAGATTTCTTAGAATTTCCAAGTCGCTTTGCTAATTTATTTATATTCAAAAATCAACTTAATAAAAAGGAAGTAAATTATATTCAACATTTAGAAGCTATTATTCAAGAACAATGGAATGTTTCAATAAATTTAGAGAACCGAGTAATTAAAACCATAAAAAGATATAAGTTTCTATTTCCTAAGTTGTTGAAATTATTTAAAGAGATAAACCCCAAAATCATTTTAAATGTAGTTTCATATCAAATAATAAATCAAATATTTACAATTATTGCAAAGGAAAATAAAATACCAGTAGTGGAATTACAACATGGAACTGTAGGGAGGTATCATATAGGGTATAATTATCCTGAGAATGTACTAGTAAAGTCATTTCCTGATTATTTTTTGGCTTGGGGTAGCTTTTGGACGGATTATGCTAGAATGCCTATATTAAGAGAAAATATTAAAAAGGTTGGTTTTCCTTATATAGAAAACTTTACTATAACTGAAGTTAAAGGGAAGATAGATAAGCAGATACTGGTAATTTCACAAATGAGAAAAGATTTAGTTGAATTCACAATAAAAATAGCAGACTTATTACCGGATTATCATATTTTATTTAAACTACATCCACAAGAATATAATAGAAAGAACGATGATTTAAGTGCTTTGGAGTTAATAGAAAATGTAAATTTAATTAACAAAGAATCCACACATCTTTATCAATTATTTAATGAGAGCCAAATTGTATTAGGAGTATCTTCAACCGCTCTTATTGAAGCCCTTGCATTTAATTCTAATATAGTTATATTAAAATTACCTGGATGGGAATATTTTGAAGATATGAAAGAGACTGAAAATTTTAGATTTATTTCAAATATTTTTGAATTTGAAAATTTTATTAAAGTGCGCGCGCATAGTAATAATGAAATAAAATTAAACAATTATTTTGAGAATAATTCAATTAATAAAATTTTAGGTGTTATAAATAATTTAAGATGAGAAATAAAAATTTGATATTAATATTTAATTTAAAACATGAAGATAAATAATTATTTATATTCCTTTTTAATTATATTATTTTTACTAAACCCTTTTTTTGGAGTTTTATTTTTAATAAATATTATGATTTTCTTCAATATAAATAAGGAACAATATTATTTATTATTAATTTTTTTATTATCTGTATTTTTATCTTTTGTTAATATGACTAAAGTTCCAGAATCGGATCTTTATAATCACGGTTGGCGTTTTTTAAATTCGGGAAGATATAATTTAATTCCGTATCTAATTTTAAATGCTAAAGAACCTTTTTTTTTTATTTTTAATTATATTGTATATTATTTAACAAATGGGAGTTTTAAAGTTTGGGTTTTTTCATTTTCTTTTATTTCATATATTTTAATTTTAAAATCAGTATACTTATATTTCAAAAAAATTAATGGCACCAAAAACCAAATTATTTTAGGTTTTGTAATAGCATCCTTTTTCCCTTTAATATTTAGTTTGTCAGCGCATTTAATCAGACAATTTATGGCAACTGCAATTTTTATATATTTTGCAGTAAGCAAAATATTTAATAATAAAAATTATTGGTGGTTAGTAATTGTTGGGGTTTTTACACATTCCTCATCTATTTTGTTATTTCCTTTAGTTTATTTAAATTTTCTGGGGGATTTTAAAAATAGGAAATTAATAAATATTATATTTTTATTTGTTCTAATTTCATATCAGTTTTTTGCTGGTCTGTTATATAAAATTTTAGCAGGAAAGTTTATAATGTTATCTTATATATTGGAAAGAGCAAAAGGAGATACTACCTATGACCTTGGTAAGTTTCCAATTATAAACATCGTCATCATTATCATTATGTTTATTATTACATTAAGTTTTGAAAAAAGATATCTTACGAGAGTATCAAAAATTGAATCAGATAATGTGGAACTTTTGGTTGAAAAAAAGGAGCATATTAGACGTTTTTTTGCTTTAAGTTGGTTTTTGTCCGCTTTTATTATGTTAAATATTAATCAATCTGAGTTAAGTCTAAGATTGTTCTATTATTTAATTTTCTTTTTACCTTTTTTTATACCATTAATCCTTTATAAAATAAAAAAAATTGAAACAATTTTAGTTTTAGTTTTATCCAATAGTTTTATTATTTATTTTTTATATAAAATAGTTTATGGAACTTGGACATATGCTCCTCTGTATCGGATTTTTATTAATTCGTTTCTAACTTATATTATAAATCCTGATCCTAAAATTAGTTAAATTTTGTACTTTTAGAGTAATTTCAAATATTTTCTTTTATTAACTTACATTTTAATTGCATCTTGTGTAAAATAGTTAGTTAAGGATTTTATATTTTAATAAGAGTTATTTAATAGATAATAATATATTTAATAATAATAATGAACACAACTCCGATTTTAGTTATAATATTTAATCGCCCTGATTTTGCTCAAAGAATTTATGATGTTTTAAATGAATTAAAACCTACTAAATTGTATATAATTTCAGATGGTGGTAGAAATGAAAAAGAAAAAAAAGAAGTAAAATTGTCTAGGGAAATTTTTAATACAATTAATTGGAATTGTCAAGTGTTTTATAATTATTCAGATGAAAATCTAGGTTTAAGAAATCGAATTTCAGGTGGGATTTCTTGGGCTTTCGAATCTGAAGATAAATTAATTATTTTAGAAGATGATTGTATTCCTCATCTAGATTTTTTTAAATTTTGCTCTGAGTTATTAGTTAAATATAAAGATGATGAACGAATTATGACATTAAATGGGTGCAATATGAATTCTTCAATAAGTGAAGAATCAAAAGAGTCATATTTTTTCTCTAAATATACTAATTCTTGGGGTTGGGCTACTTGGAAAAGGGCTTGGGCATTATATGATTCTAATTTAGAAGGTTTAGATAATTTTAATCTATTTAAGAGAGCATTATATAATTTACCATTTAGGTTTAGATCTACTATTTATTGGAAATATAAATTGAATGAAGTTAAACAATCAAGAATAAATAGTTGGGCTTTTAGGTGGATGTTTTCACTTTGGATTAACAATGGTTTAGCAATTGTCCCAAAAACAAATTTGATTCAAAATATTGGAAATGATGAGAGGAGTTCCAACACTAAAGGTAATTTGCATTTTATAAATATAAAAACAGCCTCTTTAAATATAAAAAAAATGAATCATCCAAAAAACATCTTAGCTAATTTAAAATATGATCAATGGTTGGAAAATTTCATCTATAGTAAATCTATTAAATATCGTTTAATTTGGCTTTTTAAAAAAAGCACTTTTCAAATATAAATTTGAAGACAATTCTTTTAAATGTTACAAAATTTTAAAATTTATAATAAAACTTTATTAGAGCTTTCAGAAGGTAAAAAGTTAATTACTACAATTAATACGCATTCATATAATGTGACCTTAAAGGATGAGGAATTTAGAAATGTATTGATGAATTGTGAAATTCTTATTCCAGATGGTATAAGTATTGTTTGGGCAATAAAATTATTACTAAACTCCAATGGTAGGAAAAAATTATTGGATGAATTAAAATATAAAATTAAGAAATGAACGAATGATTAAGATTTTAAAAAACATTAGAAATTTATATATAGCAAAAGTTAAGTACCGAAAGTATCAAATCGGGAAAAATTTTCATGCAGGTAGAGGAGTCTTTCTTTGGGCTAAATCGAAACTTAAAATAGGTGATAACTTCTACATTGGTAAATATTCAATTATTGAATGTGATGCTTTTATTGGAAGTAATGTAATTATTGCTAATCATGTATCGTTGGTTGGAAGGTATGATCATCATTATCAAGAAATAGGAGTTTCGATAAGATTAGCAAAACAAATAAGAGATGAAGACTATAATTGGAAAGGCTTAAAAAGTAAAATTATAATCGAAGATGATGTGTGGATAGGTATTGGGAGTATTATCCTATCAGGTGTAACAATAGAAATAGGAAGTATTATTGCTGCTGGATCAGTTGTAACAAAGAATGTAGATGCTTATTCAATATATGGAGGAAATCCCGCAAGAAAAATAGCAAACAGATTTAATTCTGAAAAGGATTTAGAAAAACATATTTCCTTATATTCAAAGAATTATGAATAGATAAATCACTTATTTAAATTAAAATGTTGAAGAAATTTAAAATATTTAATAAAAGTTTAAACCATTTAGATAAAGGAAAATTATTAATAAATACCATTAATGCTTATTCCTATGTTGTAGCTCTTAAAGACGTTGAATTTAACGAAGCATTGCTAAATAGTAATGTGTTAATACCAGATGGTATAAGTATTGTTTGGGCAATAAAATTATTAAAAAACAAAAAAATTAAAAAAATTGCAGGTGCAGATTTGTTTTTTTATGAGATGAACCGATTAGATGAAATAAAAGGCAAATGTTTTTTTTTAGGAAGTACAAATGAAACACTAAAAAAAATAAAAAAACGAGCCAATAAAGAATTCCCAAATGTAAAAATTGATTATTTTTCACCTCCTTATAAACCGAATTTTTCAGAAGAAGATAATGAATTAATGATATCAAAAATAAATTATTTTAAACCTGACGTTTTATTTATTGGTATGACAGCCCCAAAACAAGAAAAATGGGCTTATTTTAATTTCAACAAGTTAAATGTTGGCCATGTATGTTCTATTGGCGCTGTATTTGATTTTTATGCAGGAACCATAAAAAGAGCACCTAAATGGATGATAGATATTGGTTTAGAATGGTTGTACAGATTGATAAAAGAGCCAAAAAGAATGTGGCGAAGATATATTATAGGCAATACATTATTTATATTATCTATTTTTAAAGAAAAATTTATTAGTTAAACATCTTTTAAAGATTTAATTTTTTTGAATAAAATATTTTAGAATTTAAAAAATAAAAAATATGAAAAATAAAACAGCATTTATTACAGGAATAACAGGTCAAGATGGGGCATATTTAGCTGAATTTTTATTAAAAAAAGGTTATGAGGTTCACGGATTAAAACGTCGCTCATCATTATTTAATACAGATAGAATAGACCACTTATATCAAGATCCGCATGAAGAAAATCAAAAATTCTTTTTGCATTATGGAGATATGACCGATAGTACCAACCTTATTCGTTTAATTCAACAAATTCAGCCAGATGAAATTTATAATTTGGCGGCAATGAGCCATGTTGCAGTTTCTTTTGAAATGCCTGAATATGTAGGTGATGCTGATGGTATTGGAACTTTAAGGCTTCTAGAAGCGGTACGATTATTAGGTTTAGAAAAGAAAACACGTATATATCAAGCCTCTACTTCAGAATTATTTGGAAAAGTGCAAGAAGTTCCTCAATCTGAAAAAACCCCATTTTACCCAAGGTCACCTTATGCAGTAGCTAAAATGTATGCATATTGGATTACGGTTAATTATAGAGAAGCGTATGATATGTTTGCTTGTAATGGCATATTATTTAATCATGAATCACCAATTAGAGGAGAAACTTTTGTAACACGTAAAATTACTAGAGCAACTTCAAGAATAGCATTAGGCTTACAAGATAAAATTTACCTAGGAAATTTAGAAGCCAAACGAGATTGGGGACATGCAAAAGATTATGTAAATATGATGTGGATGATTTTACAAGCCGATCAACCTGAAGATTGGGTTATTGCAACAGGAAAAACTACTGCAGTTAGGGATTTTGTTCGTATGAGTTTTTTAGAAGTGGGTATTGAATTAGAATTTAAGGGCACAGGAATAAATGAAAAAGGATATGTAAAAGCGTGTTCAAATCCTGAATATCAAGTTGAGATTGGGAAAGAAGTTCTTGCCGTGGATCCAAAATATTTTAGACCTACAGAAGTGGAATTATTGATTGGCGATCCAACAAAAGCTAAAACAAAATTAGGTTGGAAATTAAAATATGATCTACCTGCATTAATTAAAGATATGATGCAAAGTGATTTAAATTTAATGAAAAAAGACCAGTATTTAAAAGATGGGGGCTATAAAACATTAAACTATTTTGAATAAAATGTCATCTTGAGCGTAGTTGAAAAAATGAAAAAGATAATATTCAACAACCTGTCATCTCGAGCGGAGTCGAAAGATGTAATTAAATTGTAGAATCGTGTCTCGACTAAGCCTGTATTGAGCATAGACGAAATGCTCGACATGACAATGATCAAAAACTTGTCATTTCGAACGTAGTCGAGAAATCAAATAAATTAAAACATGAAATTTTATTATGTTTACATTGTTCAGTGTTCCGATAAAAAATTATATATTGGAATTACAAACAATGTTGAAAGAAGACTAGATGAACATAATAAAGGAGAAAATAAAACTTCTTTTACCTATAAACGAAGACCAGTTAAACTAATTTTTCAACAAGAATTTTTAGATGTAAATCAAGCAATATTATTTGAAAAGAAGATTAAAAAGTGGAGTAGAAAAAAGAAAGAAGCTCTTGTAAAAGGTGATTTTGAAAAAATACAAGAATTATCGGTTTGTAGAAACCAAACGAATTATGAAAATTATAAAAAGGATTGAATATGTCTCGACTTCGCTCGACATGACAATTCATAACCTGTCATCTTGAGCGTAGTTGAAAAAATGAAAAAGATAATATTCAACAACCTGTCATCTCGAGCGTAGTCGAAAGATGTAATTAAATTGTAGAAAAGAGTCTCGACTAAGCCTGTATTGAGCGTAGACGAAATGTTCGACATGACAAAATGAAGAAACTGTCATCTCGAGCGTAGTCGAGAGATAGAAATAGAAACACACATTAGTTAAAAAATTAATCGTGAAATTATTAAAATGAAAAAAGATAGTAAAATATACATTGCAGGTCATAGAGGATTAGTAGGTTCTGCTATTGTTAAAAATCTAAAACAAAAAGGGTACACTAATTTAATATTTCGAACATCTTCTGAATTAGATTTAATAAATCAAACAGCGGTAGCATCATTTTTTGAGCTAGAAAAACCTGAATATGTTATTTTAGCAGCTGCTAAGGTTGGAGGGATAATAGCAAATAGTACTTACAGGGGCCAGTTTATTTACGAGAACATGCAAATTCAGAATAATGTTATCCATCAATCGTATATTCACGGAGTTAAAAAATTAATGTTTTTAGGATCAACTTGTATTTATCCTAAAAATGCGCCTCAACCAATGCCTGAGGACTGTTTATTAACGGGTGTTTTAGAATATACTAATGAGCCTTATGCAATTGCTAAAATTGCTGGATTAAAAATGTGTGAATCTTACAATTTGCAATATGGTACTAATTTTATTTCAGTGATGCCAACAAATTTATATGGACCAAATGATAATTTTAATTTGGAAACATCTCATGTATTACCTGCTATGATTCGTAAAATACATCTTGCGAAATGTTTAGAAGAGAATAACTGGAAGGCAATTAATGAAGATTTAAAGAAAAGACCAATAGAAGGAATTGATGAAACTGCAAGTAAAAATGATGTCTTACTAATATTAAAAAAATATGGAATAGAGTTAATATCATCTGCATTGGAATCGTCTGAATTATTGTCATCTCGAGCGGAGTCGAAAGATTCAAAAAATAATATTTCAGCTATGTCATCTCGAGCGGAGTCGAGAGACCAAATTACCACGCTCAAATTATGGGGTACTGGAAAACCATTACGTGAATTTTTATGGTCTGAAGATATGGCCGATGCTTGCGTATTTTTGTTAGAGAATAGAGATTTCAAAGATGTCATTGAGAGTGCAACGAAGCAATCCATTTCTTATAAGGTTGAGATAAAAAACACACACATTAATATTGGCACTGGAAAAGAAATTAGTATTAAAAATTTATCGGGTTTAATTAAAAACGAAGTTGGTTTTAAGGGAGCAATAGAATTTGATAAGAGTAAACCAGATGGAACTATGCGAAAATTAACGGATCCTTCTAAGTTACACGGTTTAGGTTGGAAACATACCATAGAGTTAGAGGAAGGTATTAAATTAATGTATTTCAACTATTTGAAAAATAGTAATTTGTAATAGGGTTGTTTCATTACCTGAGTTCAAAATTAGGTTTAAAATAAGCAACTTAAAATTATAATTTCAATGCGAAAAATTTAAATGGTAATGAATTATTTGAACCAATCTCTATATTTTTAGTAAGATTGTTTCTTCTTTCGTTTTACCTCAATCATAACAATGAGACTGTCTATTAATTTTTAGCCAGTTAAATGTTTTTGGATATAGAAGTCATATAAATTATGAATTAAAAAAAATCGAAGTTAAAAATGCTTCGGTTTTTTTTTGTGGTATTTTGAAATTGTTAAAAAAAAATAAACTAAGAATTTCTATTAAAAATAAGTTATATTTGTATAGCTATTAAAAAGAAAAAGTTATGAAACTCTTCTTACTAAAAAATAAAAATGTTTTTAATTTTTTTAAAATTAAATTGATTTGATATGCCCCACGGAAAATCAAAAATAATACCTTATTTAATTGCATTTGTTGATTGTATTCTTTTATTGGCAGCAGTAATTGTAGCCAATTATATTAAATTTAATGCTATTGGTTTAACCCATAATTTTTATTATTATTTAATGTTCGGTTGGCTAGTAATGTGGATATTAATTGGGCTAAGGCTAAATTTATTTAGAACTCCCCGTGTATTGTATTTAGATAAAATATTATATCAAAATTTTAAAGCAATTCTAATTTTTATAATTTTAAGTACTACCATAATCTTTTTTAGTTCAACATTTAAGTTTTCAAGATTATATTTTTTAATTTTTAATAGCATTTTTTTAATAGCTATACTCTTCTGGAGGATGTTATTTTGGCAAATTTTTAAGAAATATAGAAGAAATGGACATAATTATAGAGAAATTTTGTTGGTGGGTTACAATAAGAATATGAAAAAAGTTCTTGAAAAAGTATATTTAAATCCTAATTTTGGATATCAGATTGAAGGATTATTTACGGATTCAGAATTAAAAAGTAATTTTAAAACATATTATAAAGGTAAATTAGAGGATATATTTACTTATTTGAATGGATCACAAAAAATATATGAAATTGTGATATCCTTACCCCATTATAAATCTAATTTAATTAATGAATTATTAGATTACGCAGATAAAAATTTGATAAGAGTTCGAATAATTCCTGAATTTTCGGAATATTTATCCCATATTTTTCATGTAGATTATGTTGAAAATATTCCAATTATGAGGTATAGGAATGAACCATTAAATGGTTTTTTTAACAGAGCCGTAAAAAGGTTTTGTGATTTTTCATTCTCATTAATTACAATTATTTTCATATTTTCATGGTTGTTTCCAATAATTGCAATTATTATAAAATTAACTAGTAATGGCCCAGTATTTTTTATACAAAAAAGAACTGGAAGAGATGGAAAGTCATTCAATTGCTATAAGTTTAGAAGCATGAAAACTAATGGTGAAGCGGATAATATGCAAGCTTGTAAGAATGATCAACGAATTACGAAATTCGGTGCTTTTATGAGGAAAACAAGTGTGGATGAATTACCACAAATAATTAATGTGTTATTTAATCAAATGTCTTTAGTTGGTCCAAGACCCCATATGCTCAGTCAAACAGATGAATATAAAGAAGTAATAAACAACTTTATGGTTCGTCATTTTGCAAAACCCGGTTTAACAGGATGGGCGCAAATTAAAGGGTTTAGGGGAGAAACTAAAGAAATTAATGACATGAAAAATAGAGTAGATGCAGATATTTGGTATATAGAAAATTGGAATTTTATGCTAGACATAAAAATTATTTTCCTTACAATTTGGATGGTTCTTTTTAAAAAGGAAGAAAACGCTTTTTAAACTGAAATTTCACTTTGAATAATTAAAACTAATCAAGTCGTTATTTTTATCTTATACTTGTATATTGTATTCTAAAATTCAATCTATTGATTCGCCTTTTTGACATTTGTATCTCAATCCTAATAATCCTTTGTATTTCTCCACTGGTAATTTTATTATTTTTTGTTTTATACATAGCTCAAGGAACTCCAATTATATTTACGCAAATAAGAACAGGTAAAAATTTTATTCCTTTTAAGTTGTACAAATTTAGAACTATGAAAAGGCATAGTGAAAAAAAACAAGGGATAACACTTGGATTGAAAGATGAAAGAATTACAAAACTTGGTAAATGGTTACGAAATTATTATTTCGATGAAATTCCTCAATTAGTTAATGTTTTAAAAGGAGATATGTCTATAGTTGGTCCAAGACCACAAGTGCCTTATTATACTGATAAATATCATGATTTATATAAAAAATGTTTAAAAATAAAACCAGGTTTAATTAGTGAATCTGGAATGAAATTTAAAAATGAAGGTGATATTTTAAATAGGCAAAAAGACCCTATTTCTTTTTTTGAAAAAGAAATAATACCTGCTAAATGTAAATTAGATAGTATTTTAGCCAATAATTTAAACTTGAAAAATTACTTTTCTTTGATGTTGAATTTTGGTGTTCGTTACTTTTTAAACATTCTTAAAAATATCTAAGAATTGATGTAATTTTAATTAGTATTGAAATTAAAAACCTTAGAATATTCCTTTTTTAGATAGTTTAATATACCCACCAAAGTTAACAGGTCTATAGGTGCCGGTATCAAAAGAAGAACTTACCGAAATGTCAAAGGGTATATTTTTTAATTTAGGGAATGCCACTTCAAGAAAACCAGAAAATTGTGTTGGTTTTGGGTTATATTCTGTATCAAACCATCCCACATACATTACACGGCTAAATATAGTTTTATATGTGAACTGGTGTATCATTCCTGTCCAACCTAAATTAAGTGCAATAAATCTATTATCTCCTACAATAATACCGTTGGATTTCCCATTTTCATTTAATTGTGTTGGTGTAAAATAAGGGGAACCAATAGTATTGCCATGATAGGTCCATCCAGAATTATACACAAAATTATTAAAGTAGTTATCCATGCCACTAGCAGCATGCCAAATACCGTTTTCATCTCTATAATGTCGAGAGGTTCCGCTATTATTTCTTATATAGGTAACTTCAACTAATAGCTTTGAAATAATATTTTTTGGTTTTTTTAAATCAACAAAAACGCCATATAAAGCATCTGGGTAATTCATCATTTCTCTTCCAGACCTATCTTCAAAAAGGTGAGAATAATAAAAATTCCAATTTAATTTTTCACCTTTATAATTAAACTGTAATAGATATGCCCCAAGGGTATTTCCTAAAGCATTAATTTGGTCTCCTTGATTTGCGGAATTTCCACCTGAACTACCAGTTATAATTCGTAAATAATCTTTAAAATTACGAGGTTGTTTTCCATAAGTTGGAGATGTTCCTCCCCATTGAACATAATGGTCTAAACCTGTAATTATGGATAGTTTTGAGTTTAGTTGAGATTTAAAATATAAACTTTTATGATGTAAATGTGCATTATCAACAATGCGTTTATCATTCATTAAATATTCAGCAAAATTAAACTTTGCAGAAAGCCAACTTTTAGCAAATGGTAGTTGTATATAATCCTTGGTTACAATATTAATACCAGGTAAAGCTCTTGTATTAGTCGATTTTATAATATTTCCATTAGAGCTAGATAAACCTTCCCACAGAATTTCATCATTTTTATTTCCTAAAGTAATATTCCAGTTCTTAAATTGAAAAGTTCCGTAAAGCTCATTAATTATAGGTTTTTTAGAAGGAGTTATAAATCCAGTTAAAGAGGCTTTATATTCAAATTTAAAGCTATTATTTTTTGCTAAGATTTCACTAAAAATAGAAGTGTTTATAGATGCAAAATCAGTATTTGGTACTGTTCCAAAGGTGTTTGCGGTTAACCAAAAAGGTAAAGTTTTTTTAGTAGAAATTGCAGAATTTAATTCTATAGAATATTTTGTATTGGTGTTTTGACTAAAAATTAATTGAGGAAACAAAAATATACTAAGTACGAATAGAGGAAATTGGTAATATGTTTTTTTCATTCCATGGAATTTTTTACAAATGTACTTAATTATTAAGAAGTATTTTGTTAAGATAATATGGACTTTCGATAGAAGATATTAGAACATAAAAGATTAAAAATAGTTTCAAGCTTTTTTTATTTAAACAACTTACTAGGTAGTATCAAATTACCCTTTAAACTTTAGCCTTTTATTACTCTTCTTCATTAAAAAAAACTTTGTAAAACTTCATTTTTTTCTCTTCATCGTATCCTTTTTCCAAGTATTCAATAGAAGCATCTGGAGCATCAACATCTATTTTTATTTGAATATTAGTATCTAATTTAATTTCGGTTTTAATTTTTTGTTTTTGCTTTTTTAAAACTATATCTGAAACTGCAAACTGATTTCTTACTAATACATCATTTACTTCTTCGTATTGTTTTTTATAATTGTCAAACAATCCTTTTCTGGCCTCATCTTCCTCAAAAATATCTTCTTTAAAATCATGAATATTTACGGTTTCATTTTCTTTAAAAAAATCTACCGTTTTTGCTAAAAATTTACTTTTTTCTTGTGCACCAAAATCTTCTTTTAATATTTCTTCAGAAAATTCCTTACACATTTCTATATAATTCTGTGTATGCTGATTGCTATCATCGGCATATTTTAAATTTAGAAAGTTTTTAATCCAATACTGTGCGTCATAATTATTTGTATCTACACTCAAAATAATTTTTCCATCGGCATCTGTAGTGTTAATAATTAAGCAACCTTTATCCAACTTTTTGGTGCTAATTCCTTTTTGAACCACAACATCCAAACTATTATTATCCATAAAAGTTTGAAAAAATTCTAACTTATTTTCAATTTTAAAAACACCTATTGCATTGGTTAATACATCGTTATATTCCACATCTTCAAAAATAGCAATTAGTACATCTCCTGTTTTTATTTGTGCCGAATTAGATTGCTCATATAAATGATTAACTATATGTTTTGAAATTTCTATAAAAGAATTTTCATCTTTAAAAATTTCTGTAGTATAGCTATTAATCTCGTTTAAATCGATGCTAGCGTGATGATTAAACCGATAACTTTGGGCTAAATTCACAAAAGGTTTCAGTAAAAAAGGCACCATTAACTCGTAACTTTCTTGGTCAAAAGTTAATTCGTTTTCTGAAAAAACATTGGAGGCCGAATTAAATTTATTTCCAACTTTATGAATTATAAATTTGGTAATAGTTGCCCGATTTCTTTTAATCATGGTTCAAATTTTAGTTCGAGCAAAAGTATCATTTTACATATAAAATAAGCAAAATTAAAGCGTTAATTTTAATTGATCAGGTAATAATTTAAAAGTTTTTCGGTGATATTTGCAAGCTCCTATAGCGGCAATTACTTTTCTATGATGTTTTGTTGGGTAGCCTTTATTTTTATTCCATTGATATTCTGGAAATTCTTGATGAATTTTACACATAAATTCATCGCGATAGGTTTTTGCTAAAATTGATGCAGCTGCAATGCTATTATATTTGGCATCACCTTTTATAATGGTAGTATGCGGAATATTTTTGTAGGTATTAAATTTATTTCCATCTACAATAATGTGTTCAGGTGTAATTGTTAATTTATCTAAAGATTGATGCATTGCTAAAATAGAAGCTTGTAAAATATTTATTTCATCAATTTTATTTTCATATACAAAGGCAACTGAAAATGCAAGCGCATTTTTTTCAATAAAAGGTTTTAATTCCAGTCTTTTTTTTTCGGTTAATTGTTTAGAATCATTTAAAAATGGATGCTTAAAATTTGATGGTAAAATTACTGCAGCTGCCACAACAGGGCCAGCCAAACATCCTCTTCCTGCTTCATCTGTTCCTGCTTCTACACAATTTTTTAAATAGTATTTTTTAAGTGCCATGTTTCAAATTTAGAAAACAAATTTAATTTAATAACTTAATCTATAATTTATTTAAATTATCATTTTAAAAAGATAAATTTTTTTTACGGTAACAGCAAAATATACTATGGTTCAATTCGTTCAAATATTTTACCTTTGCGACTTAAACCAATATATGAAAAAATTAATTTTAGCTTTATTTTTTGGAGTTTTTACTTTTACAACTTTACATGCACAATTTGTAAAACCAAGAAGAGATAATGGTTTGTTTTCAAAGGATAGCACTTCCTTTAACAAAGAAGTTAAAATTAAATTAAGTGGTAAAACCAATTATAAAGATTATAAAATCATATCAATTAATAACGATACTACTATAATTGACACCACCTTAACCATTAAAAAGGATTATAAATTTAATTTTCGAAGAAAAGATAATTTTGAGTTGTTGCCTTTTCATAATCAAGGGGAAACTTTTAGCACCTTAGCCTATTCTTTTGAAAATGAAAATAGTTTTCCTGATGTTGGATTTTCAGCGAAACAATTTAATTATTATTCGTTAAAGGATATTAAATATTATTATGTTCCTACACCAACTTCAGAATTAATGTACAGAACTGGCATGCAACAAGGGCAAGTTTTAGATGCTTTTTTAACTTTAAATACTTCCAAACAATTTAATATTGCTATTGGTTATAAAGGTTTACGATCATTAGGAAGATATAGAAATACATTGGCAAGCCATGGAAATTTTAGAACTTCGTTTAATTATCATTCTAAAAATAAACGATATTTTCTAAAAGGACATTTTTATTCTTATGATTTTTCTAATCAAGAAAATGGAGGTTTAACCGACCAGTCTATTCTTTATTTTGAAAGTAATGATTCTAATTATATTAAAAGAGAACGATTAGATGTTAATTACACCAATGCGGATAATTTATATGAAGGAAAACGATATTACTTTGATCAATCTTATACCTTATTTACCAATAAAAAGAAGGTGGTTAAAAAAGGGAAAAAATCCAAAGAAACTGCATTAAATAAATCTAAATTGTTAGCCTCTAACAAAAAACAAGAGAAAGGAATTACTACAAAAATGGATTCCATAAAAGTAGAAAATATAAAAAAGATAGATTCTTTACCTAAAATTAGATTAGCGCTTAAAGAAACAGATACTCTTAAATTAAGAGAAACTAAAAAAATTGATTCTTTACCAAAATTAGTTTCTAATCCTATTAAAAAAGATAGTATTAAAGTAAAACCAGAAACTAGTTTAAAAATTGGTTCTACGTTTTTATACGAGACCAAACATTACCGATTTAACCAAACCAGTGCATCTTCCATTTTTGGAGATGTTTATACTAATCCAATTACAGATCATACTTCGTATCAAAAAAGTTTGAGTGAATTATACGCGTTGTTTACTACGCCTTATTTAGGAAAATTAAAAACTAGTATTTCTAATTTTAACTATAATTACCACTATAACAGTATTTTATATTTAAACACCACAACTATTCCAGATCATTTAAAAGGAAATGCTATTGCAGTGGCGGCAGATTGGAATACTAATTTTGGTGAAATTTATCTTAAAGCTAAGGCTTCTACTATTATTACAGGAAATATTACTGGAAGCTCTTTATATGCCTCTGCATCTTTTAAAAAGGATAGCATTTTAAACATTGAAGGATTTGCAAAATTCACTTCCAAAACACCTGATTTTAATAAGCAATTATATCAAAGTGATTATAAAGATTACAACTGGGATTCTAATTTTAATAATGAAAAATATGCAACGCTTGGTTTTTTAATAAATTCACCTAAATGGGGAATGGCTAAAGCCAGTTATAATTCTGTAGATAGTTATACTTATTTTGATGAGAATTCAAAACCAGTACAAACTTCTAAAACTTTAAATTATTTTAACGTAAAAGCAGAAAAATCACTTCATTATGGAAAGTTTACACTTACCAATACTATTATGTATCAAAAGGTGATAAATGGAGAAGGTTTTTTTAGAGTTCCAGATATTATTACTCGTAACTCCTTATATTTTTCATCCTTTGTGTTTAAAGGAAAACCGATGTATTTACAAACAGGTGTTACTCTTAAATATTTCTCTTCTTTTAAAGCAAATGCCTATAATCCTTTATTAAGTGAATTTGTTTTGCAGAACAACACGCAAATAGGAAATTATCCAATTCTTGATTTTTTTGCTAATGCTCAAATTAAAAGAACTCGATTGTTTTTAAAAGTAGAAAACTTTAGTGCAGGTTTTACTGGAAGAAAATATTATGCTGCTCCAAATTATCCTTACAGAGATTTAACCGTTAGGTTTGGTTTAGTTTGGAATTTCTTTATTTAGTAGCATGAGTTCAAGCTAAGGAAATAATTACAAAGTTGTGAATCCATAATTTGCGTCATTGCGATGATGGTAGTGCAACAAAAAGAAGAAGCAATCTCAATATTTTTAGCGAGATTACTTCAAATTATGCATTGCTGTTTATAATTTTCGTAATGACGTTATAATTTTCAGTTGTTTATTCTAAATTTTATGTAGAACTCACGTTAGTAGTAACTAACTTTTTAATTTTTATTTTAAACGCAGCAAATAGCAAGGTCATAATTGGACTTAGCCAATTAAATATAGCGTATATAAAATATTCATGCACACTAACTCCTAATACTCCAGACTGATAAGCACCGCCAGTATTCCAAGGTACTAATGCTGAAGTTACCGTTCCGGAATCTTCTAAAGTTCTACTCAAATTTTCAGGAGCTAATCCTTTGTCTTTAAATGCTTTTGCATACATTTTACCGGGAACTACAATTGCTAAATATTGATCGGATGCTGTTGCATTTAAGGTAATACAACTAAACACGGTACTTGCAAAAAGCCCAAATACAGAGTCAAATAAATTTAAAATAGTACTACTTATTTTAGCTAATGCTCCAATGGCATCCATAACACCACCAAAAGTCATAGCACATAAAATAAGCCAAATAGTACCTAACATGCCACTCATACCTTTTGCTGAAAATAAATCGTTTAATTTTTTGCTTTTAGTATTAATGGTAGTTTTTATCGTCATAGCATTCATTACCGCAAAATATGCTGTTTTAAAAAAGGATGTTGGTTTTGCCGATAAATTTAATTCACCAATAACTTTTCCATCTTTTAAAATAGCAGTATTCGCTTTAAAAATCTGGTTAACTTGTTGGTTTGATTCTGGCAAAGCAAACAAAACAGGATTTTGAATAGTAACATTATCCGATTTGGCAATTAATTTATAAGTTCCCGGTGTTTGATAATGATTACTGCTAACCCCATCCCAAGCAACCATATGCGACATTTTTTCAGGAATTTTTGTTATTTGATATCGTAAACCTTGATTCCAAATAATAGCACTTTGAAAAATAATAGCAAATAAACCACCAAGTAAAGTACCTATAATTAAAGCAATTAATGGCGATGTTTTTTTTATTATTAAACCAATAACTACTATAGGAACTATAAAAAGCCAGGGAGTTATATGAAAAGACGATTTAATTCCTGCTAACATTTCTTCGGTATTCGCTGTTCCAACAGTATTAATGGTAAAACCTAAAATTATAAATGCAATTAAAGTAATGATAATTGTAGGAACCGTAGTAATAGTCATATATTTTATATGTTCAAATAAATCGCCCCCAGCCATTGCAGGTGCTAGGTTTGTAGTATCAGACAAGGGAGACATTTTATCCCCAAAATAAGCACCAGATAAAACAGCTCCAGCAGTCATTCCTGCTGGTACACCTAAAGCACTACCAATTCCCATTAAAGCAATTCCCATAGTTGCTGAGGTAGTCCAGCTACTTCCAGTTGCCGTAGAAACTATGACACAAATTATTAATGATGCTGCTAAAAATATAGTTGGATTTAAAATTTGTAATCCATAATATATCATAGATGGTATTACTCCACTTATTAGCCAAGTTCCTGCTAAAGCACCTACCATTAACAATATTAAAATTGCGCTAGTGGTTGATTTTACATTTTCAGCAACTTCATCCATCATCAATTTATAAGAAACTTTATTAGTAAAACCTACAATTGCAGCAACCGCAGCGCCCATTAATAAAATAAACTGATTACTTCCGCTTAAAGCATCATCGCCATAAACAAAAACATTAAAAGCTAATAAAGCAACTAAAACAAAAACTGGTAATAATGCTTTCCAAATACTTAATTCTTTATTTTCAATAATGGTTACATCTCCTGCTTTAAATTGTGAAATATTCTCTTTTGGCATTGTTTTAATTTAGAAATGTAATGATACATAAAAATAGAGCCTTATGCAAAAAAAAAGCCTTACTCAAAATAGAGTAAGGCTAACCATAAATATATACTATTTATTTATAAAACACTTTCTTGTTTTGTACTTAAAACGCCAACCTTTTTCATACATGATTTCATAGATTGGTAAGTTCTTTCAATATCATTATCTAATCCTATAGAAAAACGGACAATACCGTTTGAAAGTCCCATTTTAATTTGTTCTTCCTCAGGAATTTCAGAAGAAGTACTTGTGCCTGAAGCACTAAATAAAGTTTTGTAAAAACCTAAACTAACTGCTAAATAACCTAAATTTTCTTTTTGCATTAATTCCATTAACTCGTTAGCTTTTTCAATAGTTCCAACATCAATGGTCATAATACCTCCAAAACCATATTCTTTATTATACATGGTTTTAAAAAGCTCATGATCTTTATGACTTTTTAAACCAGGATATACCACTTTTAATCCATCTTTTTCAAAATGACTAGCTAAATACATAGCATTTTCACTATGTTTTTTCATTCTAATATGAAGGGTTCTTAAATTTTTAAGTACACTGGCAGCACGTAAACTGTCCATTACTGGACCTAATAGCATAGCAGCACCATCATTTACACTTCGTAAATCGTTAATAAATTCTTGCGTACCACAAACTACGCCTCCAACGGTATCGTTAGTGCCATTAATAAATTTTGTTAAACTGTGAATAGTTACGTCTGCACCTAAATTTTTAGGAGTAAAAATTAATGGCGTAAAAGTATTATCAACCACTAACTTAACATTATGTTTTTTAGCGATTTTTGCTAACTCTGGAATGTTTGCAATTTCCAATAATGGATTACTCTCTAACTCGCAATAAATCATTTTAGTATTTTCATTTATTGCTGCTTCTACAGCTTCTAATGATGTTATATTTACAAAAGAGGTTGTAATATTAAGTTTTGGCGCAAAATTTTTCATAAAAGCATATGAACCTCCATAAATAGTTCTACTTGAAACTATATGATCTCCTGCGCCACATATTTGTAATAATACGGAAGTTATAGCTCCCATTCCTGAAGCTGCAACATTAGCAGTTTCGGTATGTTCCATGGCTGCCAAAGCTTCTCCTAAATATAAATTACTTGGACTTGAGTGACGAGAATATAAATAACAACCCTCTGCGTGACCTTCAAATGTGTCAAGCATGGTTTTAGCGTGTAGAAAAGTGTACGTTGCTGAATCTGAAATGGAAGGATTTACACCTCCGAATTCTCCAAAATATTGTAAATCTTGGATTTTATTGGCTGGTTTATTACTCATAATTACTATTATTTTTATTATAAAATTACAAAATTACAAGGTAATAAACGGTTTAAATTTATATTATTAGTGTTATTTTCTTTGTAAACAAGTAATAATAGTTTTATTTTCTGTGATAATTAAAAATAATTTATACTTTTAGTAAAATTTTCTAATTATGATTTCATTAGACAACATTGATTTAATTATTTTAAATATTTTACAATTAAACTCTAAAGCCAATATTAAAGAAATTGCTTTAAAAGTAGGTTTAACTCAGACACCAACCTATGAACGTATAAAACGATTAGAAAAATTAGGAGTAATTGAAAAATATATTGCTGTAATAAATAAAGCAAAAGTTGGATTTAATATTGAAGTGTTTTGCCAAGTTTCTCTTCAAGTACATTCTAGAGGATTAATAAATAAATTTGAGTTAGCGGTTTTACGAATGAATGAAGTTATGGAGTGTTTTCATGTAGCAGGCAATTACGATTATTTGTTAAAAGTAATTGTTAAAGACATGAAAAGTTACCAGTTATTTTTAAAAAATAAGCTGTCGGTACTAGATTCTGTAGCAAACGTACAAAGTACTTTTATACTTTCTGCAACAAAAAGCAACACGGTATTACAAATAAATTAAAATTTATTTAGTAGCAATAATAGTTACTTGTAAATCAAAATCGTCATGAATAAATTTATCTTTTAAATTTTTAAAAAAAGATTTTGATTTATACTTTATATGAAATTCTGCTCGATTTACTTTTATAGTTTCTGTTTTAATTTCAATTTTATTTTCGTTAACCAAAACTGTTGCCGGTATTACTAATTCTTTGGTTATATTTTTAATAGTTAAATTTCCTACTAAAAAGGTCCCTTTATCTGAATTTTTTATGGTTTTTATTTCAAAATTAGACGTTGGGTATTTTTCTACATCAAAAAAGTCTGCAGATTTCAAATGTCTTTCTAATTTTGGGCTACCATCTTCATCTTTAATTGTAGTCATATTTGCTACAAATTTCCCTCCATTTATTTTATTATTTTCTGTTTCTATTGTACCACTTTGTATTTTTATTGTACCAGCATGAGATCCTGCTGGTTTATATCCTTTCCAGTTAATAAACGATTTTTCTAAATCTACTTTTACTGTAGTCTGTGCATAAAAAGTAAAACTTATCAGTAATAAAAATAAGGTAGTAACAACTTTTGTTAGATTAGCTTTCATAAAATAGTTTTTAATTTGTTTTAGTTATTACAATAATACAAAAAAACACCTAATACCAATTAAT
>Ga0209013_10001082_pt1 | contig 25154 bp, 19 predicted proteins | sample Cruoilmetagenom2_FD_187291 | JGI IMG/M metagenome (GOLD analysis project Ga0209013, IMG submission 187291) | Oil polluted marine microbial communities from Coal Oil Point, Santa Barbara, California, USA - Sample 2 (SPAdes) (version 2) | ecosystem: Environmental > Aquatic > Marine > Oil seeps ... | reverse complement strand
TTATGTGATAAGGATATTTCACCGGGTTGCGGGTAGGAACCCCCGCCAATTAAGGCGATATCGCTAATGGTATGGTGTGGTGATCTAAACGGCCTCTGGTTCATCAAACCAATTTGCTCGCTTATCTTACCCACAACCGAATGAATTTTAGTGGTTTCCAAGGCTTCCATTAATGACATTGGAGGTAAAATTGTTGGTAACCTTTTGGCTAACATCGTTTTTCCAGAACCCGGCGGACCAATTAAAATTATATTATGACCACCTGCAGCGGCGATTTCCATACAGCGTTTTATGGTTTCTTGTCCTTTAACATCGGCAAAATCAATATCGGGGTTTTCTAATTGTTCGTAAAATTCTTTTCGGGTATCGATCTTAAGGGGAATTAATGTAGAATCTCCCTGGAAGAAATCAATGACTTCTTTTATATTCTCTACCGCATAAACATCAAGATTATCAACCACTGCTGCTTCTTTAGCATTTTGTTTTGGCAATAAAAACCCTTTAAATCCTTCTTGTCTAGCTTTGATCGCAATTGGTAAAACTCCTTTAATTGGCTGTAAGCTACCATCCAGGGATAGTTCTCCCATAATTATATAATCTTCTAAATTGGTTGGCTTAATTTGATAGGAAGCAGCCAATATGCCCATAGCCAAGGTTAAATCATATGCCGAACCTTCTTTACGCAGATCAGCAGGTGCCATATTGATGGTGATCTTTTTTCCCGGTAGCTTATATCCGTTGTTCTTTAATGCTGCCGAAATACGGTAACTGCTTTCTTTGATGGCATTATCGGGTAAACCAACCAAATGATAAGCAATGCCTTTATCTACATTGACCTCAATGGTTATAGTTGTTGCTTCAACACCAAAAACAGCACTTCCATAAACTTTTACAAGCATGTGTAAGTTTATTTTAAGTGCAATAAAATATTGGAAGTAAACATTTCAATAAAGTTCTATTAACTCTAAATGATAAATAACATATCTTTTTCTGTTTCACGCAGATATCGCGGATTATTGCAGAATTAAGACAAATCCGAGTACCCGGGATAAATACATGCTATTCTTTCACTGATCTGACAACCAATTCAAAGAGGTGCATGTCATCATGATCGGTTCCGGATTTGGGATGAGAAGGGTTTTCGGCTTCATATTTTAATACAACAACCAGATCTAATGAGGGTACTATTCCAATGATCTGACCGCCAAAACCGCTAGCCAAAAAACTTGGATATCCGGCTACATGAGTTATCCACCATTGATACCCGTAACTGTATCTACCGTATATATTGGTTACCTGATCTTTGGTTGACTCATTAACCCAGTTTTTTGATAATATACTTCTCCCATCCCATTGCCCCTGATTGATGTATAAAAAACCAAATTTAGCCATGTCTCTGGCTGTTAGATATAAGCCAAAACCTGCAGTCTCAATACCCATAGGATCTTGACGCCAGCTTTGATCTAAGGGAAGTTTATACTCATTCCAACTATAGTACCTAATGGGTTGAGAAAGAGGTTGAAAATTGATACCAAGGGGTTTAAAAAGATGCTCATTGGCAAATTCTCCGGTTTGTTCTTGAGTCATGTGATTTACCAAAGCAGTTAAAAAATGGGAATTACCCGAACTATAATAAAATTTCTTCCCGGGTTCATTGATCTGACCACGAGCTAAAGCTTCAGCTACCCAATCTTCAGAAAAGATCCAATCAACCCAGAGCTGACCTTCTTCTGACCATGCCAAACCCGTAGTTTGAGTTAGAACATTATCCAGACTTATTGAATTAAATGCAGGGTATTGAGGCATCAGGTCGGCCATCAACTGATCTGTAGATTGCACATAGCCTTTATCCATTAACAAACCAACAAGGGCTGATGTAAAAGATTTAGTTACCGACCATAGATTTGTGCTTTGATCCACGCCTCCGTCACCATAGTATTTTTCAAAAACCAGATAACCATCTTTGACAACCAGCAGTGATCTGCTAAGATCATCATTTTGAGCAAATCGATCTGCTAACTCCATTTTCAACGGGTCGATGTTGTGGTCTTCCATTGAAGCAGTTTCCCAACCGTTTGTTGGCCAATATGGCCGTTGGGTTGAGGGCCAGTTATATCCTTCTTCTGGTTGAATAACTGATTCGGTTGTACAACAGGAAAAAGTATGATTTATTAGGACCAAAATCAATAATAAATATATCAATTTCCGAAGTGATCTAAAATTAAACATATCCTTCCAAATTTAGTAGTTTGAGTATAAGTATCTATTCAGTAAAAGTATTTTTCTTAAACACCACAACAACTTTCATAAATTATTACTTCTCTATAACATTAAATAGTTTCTGTTATTTTTTCTCAAATATTTCACATTAATATTTTAGATGTTAATAAACTATTATCCAACTCATTGGATTATATATGATATGTATAAATTTACAAATAAAAAATGCAATTAAATTGGTATTACTTGTTAATAATTACTTAATTATTTCTTAAATAAACAAGTTCAAAAAGGAGATGACTGAAGCTTTTTATTGTTATTCTTACTGTGCAAACCGAATACTACTTTTGGATCCAAAAACACTATAATTTGGGGCTATAAAAAATAAACCGGGTAAACAATAGATTTTCATTTTATTTCACTTTAAAATATTTATAAATGATGAGTTGGAAAGACCTAATGAAAATGGAAAAATAATAATGAAATATAGAAAAGGTAACCAAACTACTTATTTTTATCCAGTATTTTACTCATAGCCCTTTCTGTCATGGCTGTAATTGTAAGTGAAGGATTAACTCCCGGATTTGAAGACATAGCCGAGCCATCACAAACATACATGTTCTTATAACCAAAAACTTTTTGATCCTTATCGATAACACTAGTGGTAATATCTTTACCAATAACAGAACCTCCTAAAATATGTGCTGTTGATGGTGCTCCGGTAAGTATATCCGTACTCATCATAAAAGCTTTGCCGTTGATCTCTTTTGCTACTTTGTCTGCTACGGTTTTTGCCATCGGTATAAACGGTGTAGGTTTAGGACCCGAAGAAACCTTTGTAGATAAATTAAACCACCCTCTTTTTAATTTTACAGTACTATCCAAATGCTGCATAAACAATAATATTATTGTTTTATTAGCATAATTTTTGGTAAAATACATTCCAATCCAATCGATGGGGTGAAGAACTAATTCTTTGATCAATTTAAGAATTCTAATAAAAATATTTTTCCCAAATACCATTGGGATCACCGGTAGTTTCCAAAAACTGGATCCTTCTCCATATCTTACTGCTTCTATATGTCCGTCATTATTTGGGGGAAAAATAGAACCGATGGCAATTCCTTTTGAAAGATCAATATCTTTCTTTTTTGAGGTGATCAGCGATAGATTTTCATTGTTGGTTCGAATATGATTCCCTACTTCATCCGACAAATTAGGAAGAATTTTTTTTTCTTTCATGTCTAACAACAACCTAACAGTGCCCAAAACTCCCCCCGAAAAGATCACTCCTTTTGATGTGACAGATCTTTTTTCCTTATTAAAAATAGAAGTCGATTTTTCAAAGTGAATTTTGTATCCATTTAACCCATTTTCATCATTTAATGGTTTAACAAAAGTTGCTTTTTTTTCAGCAAAAATCTTCACTCCTTTTTTTTGAGCAAGATGTAAGTAGTTCTTATCTAAAGTGTTTTTTGCATTATGCGGACATCCGGTCATGCATTGCCCGCAAAATTTACAACCTTTCCTGTTTGGTCCTTCACCATCAAAATAGGGATCAGGGGTTTCCACCTCAGGTTTTCCAAAGTAAACAGCTACATTTGGGGCTTCGAATGCTTCGGATCTATTCATTTTTTGAGCAACTTTTTGCAAGGTCAGATCTGCATCATAAAATTTTGGGTTTTTGGTTGCTCCCAGCATTTTTTCGGCCACTGTATAATGTGATTCCAATTCGCTTTCCCAATCGGCAATACCTGCCCAATTTCCGCTTGTATAAAAATCTCTTTTTGGCCTTGGCAAAGTATTAGCATAAACTAACGAACCTCCTCCCACACCAACACCACTTAGTACACCAACGTGTTGAAAAAAAGTTAATTTTAAAATTCCAAAAAGCTTAAAGGTTGGTAGCCATAGCCAACGTTTTAGATCCCAGTTGTTTTTAGGGAAGTCTGTTGCTTTATACCATTTTCCTTTTTCTATTACTAAAACTTTATATCCTTTTTCAGCTAATCGTAAGGCAGAGACAGAACCTCCAAATCCGGAGCCAATGATTACATAATCATAATCAAGTTGTTTGTTTTTCACTCCCATTTGGATCAACCCCTTAATGCTGAATAAAATATTCCTAGTAATTTCATCAAACTTGGTCTTAATGCAAAGTTGGTGATAAGTCTCATAGTTTTATTTGCAGTTTTGTTGGTAACAAACCATGGTGGTCTTGGCGGTGCTAAATTAAAGGCTCTTGGCAAAGTTCTAAATGGACCGTACAATACAGTTTTCTCTGGTTTATCAAACATCAAACTATTGTGTACAACTCCAATACCACTTTGTATATCATCATAAGTATGGCCGGGGAAGGCTCCCCAAGTACATTGAGGCAATAAAAATGCCACTCCGTTCCATACATTTACTCCAACAGCACCATATTTCAGATCTGCAATGCAACTTTCTAATTCATCTCCTAATTCTTTTATCGTTTTTGGATGTATTAAAATTGTTGCACCTAATGTACCATGTAAAGAGCTGTTGCAAAACTTAACAGCATTTTGTAAAAACTCCAATGGTGTATCACCATCTATATTTGTTTCGGCATAAATGGCTCCAAAGAATTCTGTTTGAAACGCATATTCATTTTTATCCCCGGAATCCAGATCAGTTATTAAAATTCTCGGTAATTCTCCTGTTAGGGTTTCTGAATCAGGATATGCTTCCACCGCTGATCTCTGTCTATTTTCTGAACCGGGATAATATGCTTTTCTGTAAGGTACTTCATTTAAATACTTTCTGACCTTTGCAAGTAATTTCTTTGAATTTTTCCATTTTTTTGGCAAAACCAATACTTGTGATGCCACACAATTATGACCTCCATTATGCAATTTAGCAGTAACAATATTTTGTGATTGAAAATCAATATCCTTTTCATTCCACGGGCCCGGAACAACGATCATTGGGCCAATACCTCCAAGTTCACTTCTTATTGGTTTAGAAGCATCCAGAATGGGGTCATTTTTCATTTTCCTTTTTAACCCTTCTTCGCCTCCTCCGTAAACAATGGCATCATGCGTTTTTTCACTACCTGTAATATGTATGGTTTCAATGTCAGGATGCGAAGTGAGATACTTACCCTCTTCGACGCCTCCATTTACTATTTTTACATAGTCCTCTTGGATAAAAGATTCAAATATTTTCTCAAATATCGGACTTAGGTAATCATTAACCGGATTCATCTTTAACAAAACTACTTCTCCCTTAACCAACAGATTGTACAAAACATCTAAGGGCGGTATTGAATTAATATTTCCTGCACCCAAAACCAAACTAACCTTTCCCGTAGGTTTTTTTTGCCGGTATAATTCAGCCATATTCTGCAATATATTATCTTCGGTAATCCCCTTTTGCATCCAGACTTCCCCTTGGATCTTATTAAACAAAAGAGTTTCATAAAAATTTGAAGGGAAAACCTTTACTTTTAATTGTCCATCATTTCTCTTTTCAATTCCTTTAATTAAACGACTTATATTTCCATTATTAAGTTCGTTCAATGTTTGAATATAAGCATTGACAGAGGATATTAATGCCCACGGACCTGTACTCCATTCTTCACCCGCGAGAGTAGAGTTTGTATCGATCTGTTTATGCTTTACTGATAGATCAACCCATATTTTGGCATATTCACCAGTTCTTTTATTCAGATCCTTAAGTTTCTCAATCTTATCAGAAATAGGTAAAGCAGTCCATTTATTTTTTGCAACCTGTAATTTTTCAATGGAATTATCAATTTTTACAAATGATTTACTCTTATCCATGTTTTTTACTTCTAGATTTATCATACCTGCTCCATAAATTGAATTATTATTCTATACATTCTTACAATTTTTTAAAAGTAAACATAAAATCAAGCCAATCCAAATAATTACAGATGCATAATAAAAATGAAATAGGAAGGGTTTCACTATCTTAATGATTCCTAATTTAACAATGGCAAAAACAGGAGTTGAACATCTCAGATCAAAAATTGTTGCCCCCTGCCTTACCGGAAGGTAGGCTTGTTCTTTATTAGCATAATGATTTGAATTATGAACAAGGAACAAGAAATGCAGATCTTAGAATGTCATAGTCAGGGCTTCACTCCAAGTGAAGCCCTGACTAATAATAAGTAGTTTAAAATTATAAAGTTCCTCTGCGGGCTTGTTCTGCTTCTATGGATTCGAACAAAGCTTTAAAATTTCCCTTACCAAAGGATTGCGCCCCTTTACGTTGAATAATTTCAAAAAACAAGGTTGGCCTGTCGGTAACAGGTTTTGTAAAAATTTGCAACAGATATCCTTCATCATCTCTATCTACCATAATGCCATGCTTTTTTAAGATATCCATATTTTCTGCAATTTCACCAACTCTATCTCCTACGGTATCATAATAGGTTCCAGGAACATACAGAAATTCAACTCCTCTTTTTTTCATTTCACTAACAGTAAAAACTATATCATCCGTTGCCACGGCAATATGCTGACATCCAGCACCTTGATAAAAATCAATATACTCTTCTATTTGTGATTTCTTTTTTCCCTTAGCTGGTTCGTTAATTGGAAATTTAATCCTTCCATTGCCATTTGTCATTACTTTACTCATTAAAGCAGTATACTCGGTAGAAATATCCTTATCATCAAAAGTGATCAGATTTGCAAAACCCATCACTTCATTATAAAATTTCGCCCAGGTATTCATTTGTCCCCAATCAACATTACCTACCATATGGTCAATGTATTTCAATCCCAAGGAGGAAGGATTATAATGGGATTCCCATTTTTCAAACTTTGGCAAAAATACTCCTCTATAATTTTTTCTTTCCACAAAAATATGAACAGTATCTCCATAAGTATGGATACCTGATCGAACAACTTCACCATCCTTGTCCTTTTCAACTCTTGGTTCAAAATACGATCTTGCACCACGTTTGGTTGTTTCTTTCCATGCTTTAGCTGCATCTTCAACCCAAAGTGCAATTACCTTTACCCCATCACCATGATATGTAATATGGTCAAATATTTCGGTACTATCCGATCCGGGCATTGGTGTAGTAAATACCAATTTAATCTTGTCTTGTACAACAACATATGAAGTTCTGTCCGTCAATCCTGTTTCTAACCCGGCGTATGCTAAAGATTGAAATCCAAATGCGGTTTTATAGAAATGTGCAGCTTGTTTAGCATTTCCAACATAATATTCAACATAATCCGTTCCCAATAATGGTAAAAAATCATCCGCTTCAGGGAATATCTTTTCTAATCCATAATTAAAATTTTGTGTATTTTTTAAATTGCTCATTTTATTTGTTTTGATAAAAGAATAGAGAGAAGAGAACAAAGACTTTTATAACTTGTTTTGAAAACTCATAGTCATTTTTTGAAACTCTTCTATTTTTTCTTCAAGTTTATTTAATTTATTTTCATCAACATACCTTCTATGGTTTGCAATTAATAATTGAGTTCCTAGCTCAAAAGAAGATCCTAAAGAAATATCAAGAAAATGATTTATTTGCTCTTGCTGAACCTTCAGCTATATTACTTGGAATTGAAATTGAACACCTGCTCATTTGAGAGCTTAAATCAAACCTTTCATGTTTAGGGAACTCAATTATCATATCAAAAACATCATTAACAATATCTAAGCCTAGTTTCCATATCTTAAGATTTTTATAATTATGTCTTTTTCTTGAACTCATTCTCTAACTTCTCTTCTCTCTTTTCTATTTCCTATTTCCTATTTTCTATTTTCTATTTTCTATTTTCTATTTTCTTAAATTACATCTTCCACGATTTATAATAATCATCGACATTTAACTTTAAGGCCTCTTCCGTTATACTTACCGGATTAAAAGGATCTATCATTACGGCTAATTCGCCAGTTTCTTTCTTTCCAATACTCCTTTCAATCGCACCGGGATGTGGTCCGTGAGGAATTCCACCGGGATGCAAAGTGATCTGTCCCTTTTCAATATTATTTCTACTCATAAAATCACCATCTACATAATAAAGGATCTCTTCGGAGTCAATATTACTATGATGATATGGTGCGGGAATCGCATTTGGATGATAATCATACATTCTTGGTACGAACGAACAAACCACAAATCCTGCTGCTTCCCATTGCTGGTGAATTGGTGGTGGTAAATGCACACGACCGGTTATCGGTTCAAAATCATGAATAGAAAAAGAATAAGGATAATTAAAACCATCCCAACCAACAACATCAAACGGATGGTATTGATGTGTATATTCCCAAAGTAAACCTTGTTTTTTAGATAAGATCTTAAATTCTCCTTTTTCATCATGAGTTTTTAGGTCTTTTGGTAACATAAAATCTCTTTCACAAAATGGAGAGTGTTCTAAAAACTGACCAAAATTATTTCTATACCTATCTGGAGATAAGATCGGACTAAAGGATTCTATATATAAAATTCGGTTCTCTTTAGTGTCAAAATCTATTTGATAAGTAGTTCCTCTTGGAATAATGAGGTAATCACCATATTTAAAATCTAAATTTCCATACATGGTTTTTAAAGTTCCTGAACCAATATGAATAAATAACATTTCATCAGCATCACTATTACGATAAAAATAATCCTTGGAAAAACTTTTTGGAGCTGCCAATCCTATGTGAAGATCGTTATTTGCAAATAAGGTTTTTCTACTCTCTAAATAATCATCCACAGGATCTAACGAAAAACCTTTAAAACTCAAGGCTTTCATGTTCTTTTCTATGGCAATTTTAGGACTTAGGTCTTTAACTTGTTTAATTTCAGAAACTACAGTTGGAGGGTGCAAATGATAGATTAATGATGACATTCCTGCAAAACCTGCTGTCCCAAACAATTCTTCCTGATACAGATCGCCATTCGAGTTCTTAAATACAGTATGTCGTTTAGGTGGAATTTTACCTAAAGTATGGTATCTTGGCATAATAAAGTGTTTAAGTTAATATTCAATTAAGTATAAAATGCTTGTTTTAAAATAAACATTTATTCAGGATTTCTTTTTATCAAGAATTTTAGTAGTAGTAATAATTCCACAAAAAAGAGATGCATATTATACTTGTTTTTTTGATTTTCACAAATATAACGATTATTATTTAAGAATTTATGGTGTAAATTAAAGTATTGAAGGTCTATTTAACTTCAACAACCTCATTGATTTGTGGAGCATATTTTTTAATAATAGCCTCTACTCCATTCTTTAAAGTCATCTGATTAACAGAACAACCAATACATGCACCGTGAAGTTTTACTTTTACAATATTATCATCAAGCGAAACAAAAGAAATATTTCCACCATCGGTAAGCAAATACGGGCGTATTTCTTCCAATGCCTTTTCAATATTATTTAATAATTCTGTATGCGTCATTGCAAAGATTTAAACATCTCTACCAAAGTAATAAACTTTGGCAGAGAAAAAAATATTATGTACTACAACCCGACATCGTTGTAATTCTTACAATTTCAGTGGGTGGTAAATTTTCATTCCTTTTTACCAACTGGGTTAACATATTTTTGGTGGTTTTTGCAAAAGCTTCTTCCAAAGGAGAATCTTCTTGAAGTGCAACAGGATGACCAAAATCACCTGATTCCCTGATGCTTTGTACCAATGGTATTTCACCTAACAAAGTAGTTTCCAAATCTTTTGCCAGATCTTTTGCGCCATCCTTTCCAAAGATATAATATTTATTATCCGGTAATTCATCAGGAGTAAAATAGCTCATATTCTCTACGATACCCAACACAGGAACATTAATGTTTTCTTGCTGGAACATGGCCACACCTCTTTTAGCATCTGCCAAAGCAATATTTTGTGGAGTACTTACAATTACCGCACCGGTGATTGGAACCGCTTGAACCATAGACAAATGAATATCGCCTGTGCCCGGAGGCAGATCAACCAATAAAAAATCTAATTCACCCCAATTAGCATCAAAGATCATTTGATTCAACGCTTTTGAAGCCATTGCTCCTCTCCAAATTACCGCTTGATTAGGATCTGTAAAAAACCCTAAGGACAACATTTTTACTCCATAATTCTCAATGGGTTGCATCTTGGATTTTCCATCAACATTAACCGATAAAGGTCTTTCTTTAACAACATCAAACATGATAGGCATCGATGGTCCATAAACATCAGCATCCAAAACACCTACACTAAAACCCATCTTAGCCAGAGAAACCGCTAAATTTGCTGTAATAGTTGATTTCCCTACACCACCTTTACCTGAAGCAATTGCGATGATATTTTTAATTCCGGGGATTGATTTATCTTCACTAATGCTTACCTGTTTAGATTCAATGGCCTTAGCTTTTACATTAACTTTTACATCAATTTTTTGACCAACTTTCTCATGAATGATCTTCATGATTTCAACTTCAGTTTTTTTCTTTGCCTGTAAGGTTGGGTTACCAATAGTAACATCAATTATCACTTCATTCCCAAATACTACAACGTTTGTAACAGAATTACTTTCTACTAAATTCTTACCTTCTCCCGGTGCTGAAATATTTTCCAAAACACCATAAATATCTTTTTTATTTAAGCTCATTTTCTATCTTAATTATAATCATTCTAAACAACAAATATACTAACTTAATTCGAAGTAAAAAGAAAAATTAAGTAAGTATAGTTACACATATAAATAAAATCTAAAAACCTTTTCTGAATTATTAATTAACAGTAAATGACTCTATTACTTCCCAGTTTGCTTTTGTAACAATGATATTTTTAAAGTAATAAACCTCTTCCGGCTGCTCTTTTAATAAGAAATTACCGGAATCCCACTTTTTATTTCTATTTGTATCGTAAATAATTCGAATCTTAAAGCGTGAAGGGAGCAAGTTTTTAAATTCATACTCTTGCTCTTGTTCAGCATATTTTTTAACTATAACGTCCCCTTTATCATCGATCAGGTCAATTATAATAGGATAACTTTTTATATTGTTCAGTGTTAAAAATATAGAACAATAACTAGTCGGGGATTTAGTTTGAAATTTTACTTTTAGCGAATCATTTTGAATACCAAATAAATCTGTAATCGCCCCTGGAAATAGCTCTAATGCATATGTACTCTTTAATTCTTTTACAAAGTTCAGATCAACCGATAATTTATTTTCAGAAAGAACTGTACTATAAGCAATTTCTACAGAATCCTTGTTGATAAAATAAAATTTAGAGGTATCAATTTCCATGATCGGCACATTAGCCGTTAACTTGAAAGTGTCACGCAAATGCAAATTACCCCGGATGGAAGCTCCTACATGTAACGAATCTATATCCTTTGCTTTTAATTTTATTTTTACCGTATCCAAAAGTTCCTGATTATAAATTGCCATGAGAATAGAATCTGTTTCATAATTATTAAACCAATAATGTAAGGTGTCTGTTTTTTTATCAAAAATTGAAACTGATTTAAAATCAGGAGCTGTATCGGAAATTGGATTTACTTTAAAATCCTTTGCATCTCCTTCATAACCAAATATTACATGACCTTTTGATACTTCCGAAGGTTTTGAAGCAATCTTAAATGGAAGGACCTCATTAAACAGAGAAATGTCATATGTTGAATCGGATGGTACCGTTATATGTGATGAATAAAAACCAATTTTATCTTCTTTCGGGTTAAACTTATAGTTCTTGCTATAATCATTAAGGGCAATTAACATGTATTTACCTGCCTTGATATTGGTTATATTCCAGTTTAAACTGTCCAAAGTACTTCCCACATAGGTTGGCTTTTCATCGTAAATTATAGAATCAGAAAAAATTTCATCTACCGGATATAACATCAACGTTGGGTTTTCAATCATTTCCAGCTCAAAGGCATCTCTAATTGTCCCTTTTACCTCCAGTGAATCTATATAATCACCGGTTGAAAAAATATATTTAAAATTATCAAGAATATTACCTTCTGTGTTATCTATAATACTTTGTCCAAAATTAAAGGTGTAAGTTGTATTTTCTTGTAAAGTATCTTTAATTTTTATAATTATTCGTTTACTTGGAGTTCCCTGAGGAGTAATCACCGGTGGATATTTTAAAGGTGGAGAAACAATAAGTTGCGAGGAAACATCCTTTAGTTTAATATATTCATCAAAATAGATCTTAATTTCATCTTCCTTAAAATGTAAACTCTTGAATTCAGGTTCAGTTTTAACCATAATAGGTTTGTCCTCATCTTTAGGGCCACCTTCAGGCCTACCTCTCCGAGCACAACTCATGATTAGAACCAGTAAACCAAATATTACAATGATGCGAAAATTCATAGGATTAAATTTATTACAAATTAACAATTAATTATCGAATATTTACAAGGTATAAACCATCGTTGCAATACTGATTTTAATATTGGATGTTTGTAAAAGTTGGATACTACAGGCCTCCAAAGTTGCTCCAGTTGTAATAATATCGTCAATGAGAAGTATATGCTTATTTTTTAAAATTTCTTTATCTGATATATCAAATTTCTCCTGGATATGATCTGACCTTTCAAACCGATCTTTAAAAGTTTGGGCTTTTGATTTCGAAACACGTATCAAGACCTTCTCCAACAAAGGAATACCTAATATACTTGCTAAACTTTCTCCAAAAGTAATTACCTGATTATAACCTCTTTCCTTTAATTTTTTGGCATGCAAGGGAACAGGAACTATACAATCTATGTTTCTAAATCTTTTGCTAATTATCATTCTTTCCGCCAACCAATTTCCTAAAAACGTTCCTATTTCCTGATGATGCTTATATTTAAGTTTGTGCATTAGTTTTTGAACATTTCCTTTTTTATTAAAATACAGTAATGAAGTTGCATTTTCTATCGGAATTCTACCATAAAAAGACCTTTCAACCATATTTTCTTGCCATTCGCTAAAATTGGTTTCAGGTAAATCAGATCTACAGGAAACACATAATAATTGCTCTCCCGTAGTAAGCATATTATGGCAAATTAAACATATTTCCGGAAAAAATAAATTAAAAATATTTTTTAAAGAATTGTGCATTAGTTACTAATTATAGTTCCAAAATAAATTAAAACAAAAAATTGTACCATAGATTTGTTAAAAAAAATTAAATTTGCATACAATTTTTCTGATTTATTACGTTAAATTAGTTAAGATTAATCTAAAATGTAAACTTAATTATATAATTATGGAAGAAAATACTAAATCTTCAAACAACAAAATTTTAATAATTGCCCTAACGGTATTATTATTTGCACTTATCGGTTATACTTTTTATAACAATAACGATCATAAAGAAGCTGTAAAGTTCTTACAAGATGAAAAAGAACAGATCATTGGTAATTTAACAGCAATGGAAGAAAAGTACGATATAGCAATTGCTCAAAATACAAGTCTGTCGGATTCATTGACTATAGAAAAAGAAAAAATCGTTGCTTTTAAAGACTCTGTTAAAAGTTTAAAGAAAATCAATTCAAATACTTTAAGGCGTTACCGTGGTCAATTAGCCAATTTACAAGCAACTAACGATCGTTTATTAGATGAAGTTGATTCGCTCAAATTATCCAACAATATTCTTACTGAAGAAAAAGACAGTATCAACAGTCAATTAGTAGTGCAAACCAATTATAACGATACTTTAGTGGCTCAAAATATGGATCTGGCCAGAAAAGTTGAAATAGGTGGAGCAATAAATGTTGAAAATGTTAGTGTTACTGCAATGAAAATGCGTTCCAACGGAAAATATACAGAAACCAATAAGGCGCAAAAAACTGATGCCATCAAAGTTAATTTCAGATTAATTGAAAATGAAATTGCTACACCTGGAGATAAAGAAGCATATATCATATTAAAAGATCCTAAAGGCAAAGTGTTAAATGCAAAAGGAACCTTTATGCGTAAAGACAGTACTGAAGCTAAATACACGGATCAAACTATAGTAAACTATGAAAATGCCGATCTGGATGTTGTAATGCTCGTTGAAAGAAAAGGAGAAAAATATGAAAAAGGCACTTATCCAATTGAAGTTTATGTTGATGGCGAATTAGTTGGAGGAGCAAAGCTAGAATTGAGTGACTCATTTTTAGGACTATAAAGCTTCTTTAAAAATATTTTAAAAAGGAAACACAATTTGTGTTTCCTTTTTTTATTCCTTATAGTTAAATTAATTAGTTTTGCCCAATATTATAAACGTGATTAATTGATTAAAATCATTAAAATTAAAACTTGTGAATAATCAAGAAGATAAATTTAAGAAAGTAGTTTCCCATGCAAAAGAGTACGGTTATGTTTTCCAGTCAAGTGAAATATATGATGGTTTAAGTGCTGTATATGATTATGCTCAAAATGGAGTTGAACTAAAAAATAACATACGAGAATATTGGTGGAAAGCAATGGTGCAAATGAATGAAAATATTGTAGGGCTAGATTCTGCAATTTTTATGCACCCGACTACCTGGAAAGCTTCAGGGCATGTAGATGCTTTTAACGATCCTTTAATTGACAATAAAGATTCCAAAAAACGATATAGAGCAGATGTTCTCATTGAGGACTACGCTGAAAAATTAAATCTGAAAGCACAAAAAGAAATAAAAAAAGCTGCTAAAAGATTTGGTGATACCTTTGATGAAAAACAATATGTAAGTACTAATCCCAGAGTTATTAAATATTTATCTAAACGTGATGAAGTCTTAGAACGCATGGGAAGATCATTGGAGAATGAAGATCTGGCAGATATTAAGTCGTTAATTGAAGAATTAGAAATTGCTTGTCCGGTATCAGGTTCAAAGAACTGGACAGATGTGAAACAATTCAATTTAATGTTTGGCACTAAATTAGGGGCTTCTGCTGATTCGGCTATGGACCTGTATCTACGTCCGGAAACGGCTCAAGGCATTTTTGTTAACTTTTCAAATGTGCAAAAAACAGGGAGAATGAAAATTCCTTTTGGAATCGCTCAAACAGGTAAAGCATTTAGAAATGAGATAGTTGCTAGACAGTTTATTTTTAGAATGCGTGAATTTGAACAAATGGAAATGCAGTTTTTTGTTCGTCCCGGTGAAGAATTAAAATGGTATGAAATATGGAAAGAAAAACGCTTACAATGGCATTTATCTCTTGGCTTAGGTAAAGAAAATTATCGTTTTCACGACCATGATAAATTGGCTCATTATGCAAATGCCGCTGCTGATATTGAATTTAATTTCCCCTTTGGTTTTAAAGAATTAGAAGGTATACATTCAAGAACTGACTTTGATCTTAAAGCCCATGAAGAACATTCCGGGAAAAAATTACAATTCTTTGATCATGAAGTAAATAAAAGCTATGTGCCATATGTTATTGAAACGTCTATAGGATTAGATAGAATGTTTTTATCAGTATTTTCTACAGCCCTGCAAAATGAGGTTTTAGAAGATGGATCAGAAAGAATTGTCTTAAAACTTCCTGCCATTCTGGCTCCTACAAAAGCTGCTGTATTACCATTGGTTAAAAAAGATGGTTTACCGGAAATTGCAAGAAAAATAATTGATGAGCTAAAATTTGATTTTAACGTTAGTTATGACGAAAAAGATGCTATTGGAAGACGATATCGTCGTCAGGATGCAGTTGGAACTCCTTTTTGTATAACAGTGGATCATGAATCGAAGAACGATGATACAGTAACTATTCGCTTTAGGGATACAATGGAACAAAAAAGAATAAAAATCAGTGAATTGAAAAGCATCATTTCAAAAGAAGTTTCTATAGGAGCCTGGTTAAAAAAAATGTGAATCAAGTATAGAGACCAATTGAATTAATATTGAACGGTTAATTCTAAAAAACAAATAAAATAAATCATGGATACAAAAGACAGTGTAGGAAATATATTAAATGATGGTGATACGGTTACAGTTAATAAAGACCTAAAGATCAAAGGAATGTCAAAAACCATAAAAAGAGGTACAAAAGTAAAAAATATCCGCTTAACCAATAATAACCAAGAAATTGAATGCCGTTTTGGTAAGAGCACTGTAGTGTTAAAAACACAATTTTTAAAGAAAGCTTAAAAGAGGCTTAACTTCAAGGCGACATTATAGCTAATCAGGAGTAGAAGGTAAAACACTAAAAACTAGCCCTCAATTGCATCGATCCTGTATGAATAGTTTTTGAATTTTCCGATTTCCTGCCAAAATAGTTCAAATTAAGATCTAAGAAAGATGTCAATCTTTTTTGCAGGTTCAACAACCAGGTAAAATTTGTTCCGGGTTGTAATCCTTCTAACATCTGAAATGCTACAGGTGAATTTGTATTTCCTTCAAACTCATTGAAATACAGATTAATATTGGCATTAACTGAAAAATTTTGTTTGTTGGCATATTGAAAATTTGCACCAAAAACATGCATTTGTAAAGTTTCCTTGTTTGCTATTTGATTTTCTTTATTTTTATATTCGTAAAAAGCTTCCAATCTTGAATTTTTACTGTGCAGATAAGAAATTTTAGGTTGTAAATTAAAATTATTCAATTCATAATTTCTATTAGCATAACTATTTGATTCACTTATATTTTCATTGATACCTCCTTTAAAATCCAATAACCAATAATTTTTAAATTTATGCAGGAATTGAAATTGGTGTGTGCGTAATTTTACTTCCTGATCACCAAAAGTAAAAATCGATTTTTTATGAAAATTAATAAAAGTATAAACCATGCTATAATTTTGTAATCCTCTGTTAAAAAACAAGCTGTTCTTTAAATTTAAATCCAAAGCCAATAAATCATCTTCGTCAAAAGCAAATGGGTTTATGTTGAGTTCAGTGTCTCCCCTCTTCGTCTTAGAATCAATTAAAAAATAGGTTTGATTACTAAAATGAGATAAAGCTTTTTTAAATCCTTCTTTATTTTGCCACTGCACAGCATTCAAATTAATGGTTTGGGTAAACTTGTTTTGATTGGTTTTAATAAAATTTACTGTAGGTAATAAAACTCTTACATAAATAGCCTGATCCTGAAATTTTGCTATTACAAACTCATCCAGATCCTGAATTTCATTTCCGTTAAAATCTATCCATTCATAAAACCCCTTACCCGGTTCAACTTCAATATAGGTAAATTCCTGCTGAGGTAAATTACCCGCCTGTGTCTCATATAATGTTTGCAAAGTTATAAAGTCTCCAAATATTTTCTGCCTGTATGTAATTCTTGAATTTAGGGCTTCCTCATCATCGATATTTACATTATCAACTGTTCTGTAATTAACAAACAAGGCCAGATCTGTTTTAACATTTTGAATTAATTTTGATTTTAAAAAGTATGTATTTGCTTTGCTAACATTTTCTAATAATGTGTTTTGTACACTATCTGTCTTACGAAAATTATATCCAATTTCAGTAAATATTTTAGTAGAATCACCTATTCCAAAAAACCCTTCAACTTCTTTATAGCGATGACTTAATTTCGTTAAATTTTGTGATATTTTATCTTTACGTTCATTATTTTCAACATTATATTTGGCCCCTAACCAGCTCTTAGTAAAATTTTGTATCACTCCGGTATATAATCTGTAAAAATTATTCTTTTCAATGATATCTTCGTTGTTCAATAAACTTGCTTCACCATAGATATTGGTATTCTTGATCTGCAAATTTGCTAATAAATTATGTCTGTTTCCCTTATAATCTTTTCCCAAAGTTAAGTTTTCATAATTATAGCTAACAACTCCGATACTGTCGTTGATGAAATTTAATCCCCCAACAATATATTGTTGCTTTTTATTATGGAGATCATTTACATTAGTAATATTCCAATCTCTAGAAAATTCTACATTTCTAATCCTCTCGACCGTAATAAAATCTTCGTCAATGTATTCGTAATCAATATTGCTTTTCAACTGCCATTTTTTATCCATAATGATTTGTTCCCAATTTATCTTTGAAGCAAATCCTTTATTATCATCATTATCTATATTTGAATACAAATTCTGATTCTTATCACTAAAAGCAATTTCGGAAAACAAATTTGTTTTCTCACTTGGATTATAAGCAGCATCAATAGTTATCATTTGTAACTTTTCAGGGGCAACTAGTTGAATTACCGGCAAGTATGAACCTTGTTTTATATTATTAATTTCGGGTATAAATCTATAAACCCTTCCTGTAGCCAAGGTGGTTTCTATCATATAATCGCCGTTATTTTCACCAACATAGCTGTAACTTACTTGAAACAGATCTTCATTTTCATCAGTAGAATACTCAAAAACCTCTTGATTATTTATTAATATTTTTTTATATAAAATCTTGTTCTCAGCATATTCGGCAGGTATTGCGGACGGTGCTACCATTTTTGACTGATCATCACCGGCATCAGCTAAAATTTGCTTTTGTTCGTCGGTTAGATCTTGTTGTACAGGATTATTCTTTGAGTCTGTTTCATTGTAATACTTTACGCCTATCTTTAACTCATCTGTATGAAACTCAGCTCCGTCAAAAGTTAAAAAACGAGTGTAATTTCTATCCGCAATTTGATATTCTATAGTAAATCTCAAATTTGATGTTACTGTATATAAGGTAGTAAATGTTATTTCGGCAGTATTATAGTCAATTATATAATCAAAATTATCGCCTCTTTTCAGCAATACACCATTAGCAAAAACCCTTTCGCTTCCGGATACCATGATAATGAATTGCTCATTATCAGGTCCTAAAATCTTATAAGGACCTTGGTTGCCATCCAAACCATTAAAATTAAAACTGTTAAATCTTCCTTTAACAAGGGCACCTGAAGCAAAAATATCTGTTTCTCCTCTGTTGTGATCCAGCTTTGCTTTAACGGATACTCCGGAAATTTTTTTCTGAAAACGCATTAAATAACTATCCGGATTGAGCAGATCAATATCCCCTGCTGTTAATGACCAATTATCACTGAACAATTCAATAAAAACCCTGTCAAACTCATCCAATCTTTGTGTATATCCACCATTCTGTAAAGGAATTTCATTATCAGTTATTGATGCTCTGATACCCACATTTTTTGATAATTTTCCTTCAATTTGCAAATTAAAATTTGAATTGACAACCGCATCCTGATTGTTACCAATGGTCACCCCCCGTGATAAGCTACCACTGGTATATAAACCGTCAAAGGGTTTAAAATATTTTTTTTTAGTATTAGTCTGATAACTATACAATCTACTTTCGTCAGTAACTTGTGGAACAATTAAGTTATTATCAAAAGCAACATATGTTTTTGTCAAAAAATCGGGTAATGCCAGATATTCCACCCTAATTTCTTTTAGAGAAGTCTGTATATTACTTTTTAAAATTAGATTTGCCTTTACGAAATCAATTCTATAAAATATTGAGTCTATCTCCTGATTATCACCACTATACACTCTAAAATAATTAGGGTTGAGGCTTAAAGTATCAATTTGAATTGTATCGGTTAGTTTTGTAAATATTTTAGTCTTAATATTTTTAGGTTTGGCTTGACCAAAAGCTAAAACACTTGTAAGAATAGTAATTATTACTAAAATATATCTCATCGATTCTTTAAAAAGGAATAACAAAAATAGAAGAAAAATTTAAGGAATAATAAATCATCATTTTATTTAAAAAAGCGAAGTTTGATTTGACGGGTTTTCATGTTCTAGTAACCACTTTTTTCTCCATAATCCACCTGCATAACCAGTTAAAGAACCATCACTTCCTATGACCCGGTGACATGGAATAATTATCCATATTGGATTTTTTCCATTAGCAGATGCCACAGCTCTTATTGCTTTAACATTCCTCATTCTTTTAGATTGCTCTAAATAAGTAGTTGTTTTTGCATATGGAATTTGAAGTAATTCATTCCATACGGTTTTTTGGAAATCCGAACCTTGAGGGTTTAGTTTTACATCAAAAATCGTTCTTTTCTTTTTAAAATACTCTTCTAATTGTAATACGCATTCTTTTAACGATTCTGGAATTTCATCTGATAAATCCACCATATCATCTGTTACAGAAACAGAAATAATACCATTTTCATTGCCAATAATTTTAGCTGTACCTATAGGCGTTTTGTAAAATGTAATATCCTGATTCATATTATAAATTTTTATACACCGAATACATCCTTGGAGTTTTGGGTAGTAATCTGAGCAATTTCATCAGGCGTCAAACCGTAAATATCAACTAATTTATCAACAACATTAACCATATAACTGCTCTCATTTCTTTTACCTCTAAAGGGTGTTGGAGCAAGATAAGGGGAATCAGTTTCCAATACGATGTTTTTTAGCGGAATTTCATTTAAAAATTGATCAATTTTACCATTTTTAAATGTTACAACACCTCCAATTCCTAATTTTAAACCGTAGGAAATAGCTTGTCTTGCTTGTTCTACATTACCAGTAAAACAGTGAAATATCCCCGATAAACTATCCTCTTTTACATCCTCCAATATTTCAAAAATCTCATCAAAAGCATCTCTACAATGTACCACAATTGGTAAACTCATTTCTTTTGCCCAATTAATTTGTGTTTTAAGCGCCTCCTGTTGTTGTTGCAAATATGTTTTATCCCAATACAGATCAATTCCAATTTCACCAACCGCATAAAATTTTCTTTCCTTCAGCATTTTTTTTACATGATCCAATTCATCCTTAAAATTATCTTTTACATGGGTTGGATGCAAACCTGCCATCAAAAAAATATTATTAGGAAATTGATTCTCTAAATCAAACATAGCTGAATAATACGTCGAATCAATAGCTGGAATAAAAAATCGGGTAATTTTATTATCCATAGCTTTTTGAATAACCTCTGCCCTGTCTGAGTCAAATTGTTCAAGGTACAAATGTGTATGTGTATCTGTCAAGATCATACTGCAAATATAATATAGACAAAAGACTTATTATTAACAGTTATGTTAAAAAGTTCTATATAATTAATCATTATTCAAAATAATTTCAATTAAATTTACAGCCTTAAAAATCAAACAACTAAACCATGAAAATATACCACAACCCCAGATGCAGTAAAAGTCGACAAGGACTTGCAATATTACAAGAAGCCAAGGTAGATTTTGAAATTATTGAGTATTTAAAAACTCCGCTTTCTGAAAAGGAATTAAAGGCTATTCTTTCAAAACTAAAAATTGATGCCATTGATCTTGTTAGAAAAAATGAAGCTATTTGGAAAGAAAATTATAAGGGCAAAGAGCTTAGTAATGAACAAATTATCAAAGCTATGGCCGAAAACCCTAAATTAATTGAAAGACCAATTGTGATTCACAAAAACAAAGCAGTAATTGGTAGACCACCTGAAAATATTATTACTATTATTTAGTATTTCTTCCGTATTAATATATCCAATTGTGCGGTTATTAGATTAATTAATTTTTAGAGGTTAATGGTAATCACTAAAAATACCCTAAAACCACTATTTTTTAAGAATATTATAAAAACTATTTTTATCAGATTATCCATTTGCGAAATGAAATATCTTTTCACGATAATAATTAGCTTGTTTTCCCTCAGTGTATTATGTCAACAAACTAATGGAAATAATAGAGTAACAGGTATTGTACATGATGCAGATACTCACAAACCGCTACAATTTGTTACCGTAACCTTACAAGATATAAATTCAAAAGAAATCATTGGAGACATCACAAATAAAAACGGTGAATTTCTATTGCATGTTCCTGAAGGAAAATATTATTGTATCGTTGAATCTTTGTCTTTTAATTCCTTTATAATCAATGTATTGGATATTAATCAGGAATTAGAATTGGGGACAATTGAATTAAAACAAAATTTTGAAGAGCTGGATGAAATTGAGGTAGTTGCTAAAAGTAAATTGTTGGATTACAAATTTGCTAAAAAAGTTTATAATGCTTCTAAAGATATAGCTAACGTTGGTGGAAATGCAATAACTGTTCTTGAAAATACTCCATCCGTTAGAGTTGACGGCCATGGAAATATTTCGGTAAGAGGTAATTCGGCTACAGTATTAGTAGATGGCAAACCCTATGGTGGACAGAAAAGCAATGCAGATGTATTAAGTTTAATACCTGCAAATTCTATCAGTAAAGTTGAAATTATTTCTCAATCAGCCAAATATGATGCCGAAGGAGGAGGAGGTATATTGAATATTGTACTTAAAAAAAGAACAAATGAAGGCTACAATGGAACCATTGAAGTGCATGGAGGAAAACCGGATAATGATGGCATTTCAACATTTATAAATTATAAAACGGATAAGATAAATATTTTTTCAACTGCTAGTTTTAATCATTTAGTAAAAATAAAAGATACAGAAATAAAGCAAATATTTTTAGATGATATCCAAAATCCAACCGGAAATTTTGACGAAGAAAGATCGGATTACAGGCAACGTAATAGCATCTTATTTAGTGTGGGAAGCGATTTTTACTTAGACGAGAAAAATACCTTGACAACATCACTGCTTTTTACCAGCACCAATAAAAATTATGATTCTGAATTAACTTTAAATGACTACCAACCAATTGATAATTTAATAAACTCGTCGTTTAGAGATGTTGACGATAACTCAGATGAATCATTTATAGAAGCTTACGTTAACTATACAACCAAATTCGAAAAAGATGGGCATCAATTATCTGCTGAGTTTAACTATGACAACAATGCCTCTGACAACAACACGTTTATAACGAATTTTGTAACATTTCCGGGATCGGATACTTCAAATCAAAAATATGTAAAGAATGAATCCGTTGATAATTATTATTTCCGATTGGACCATACATTACCTTTAAATAATAATGCAAAACTTGAGGGAGGTTTTAAATCAAGTTTTAGAAATTATGAGAATGATTTTGCTGCTAGTAATTTTAACACAATTACGCAGCAATATGATGCTATAGCCGAATTTACCAGTATTATAATTTATGATGAAAGCATTTATTCATTTTATGTTAATTACAGTAGAGAATTGGATAAAATTAGTTATTCAGTGGGTTTAAGAGCCGAAATATCCCAGACAGAAATCAGTGAAGAAAATGTAAACCAAAATTTCACTAATGATTACAATGATCTATTTCCAACCGCACTGATCAATTACAATTTTGATAATAAAAATGTAATTTCTTTAGGTTATTCAAGGTTTATTGATAGACCTACCATATCTCAGCTCAACCCTTTTAATTCGTTTACGGATGAAAGGTTTATTTTGGTTGGTAATCCATTTTTAAATCCTTATTACACTAATTATTTTTATTTAGAATACTATCAAGAATTTGAAAAAATATCATTGAATTCAGCTGTTTTTTATTCAAATACTACAGATAAAATTTTAAATATTTTAGAAAAAACCGGTAATCAAACCAGTGAAGGTTTTGATGTTTACCGACGTATTCCTATAAATAATGGAAATTTAAATTATACAGGTATTGAATTAGAACTGACTTATTCTCCAAATAAAAAGATAAGATTTTATGGTCTGATAAGTCCATATTATGCTAATTTATCCAATACACGAGATGGTGTTTACGATTATGATGATATAATTTGGTATGGAAACCTAAGGTTTTTGTACAAATTTAATAACACGCTTCGGTTTCAATTTGATTATACTTACCAATCTGCTCAAAGAACGGCTATTACCGAAATGGAGTATATTCAATATGCCAATCTGAATCTCAGCAAAGATCTTTTTGAAGGTAAAGCAACCCTTACTTTTAGAATAAATGATATTTTTCATAGTAGAGAGGCCCAGTATAAATCTTTAGAAGCTAACACAATAACTGATAGAACTTTTATTTTCGACACCCAGTATCTATTATCTTTTTCTTATCGATTCAATAAAGCAAGTAAACGTAATACACATAATCGATCGAAAGATATCGATAAGAATATTTTTGAAATTGAGGATAAAATAAAATAAAAATAAAAAAGGTTGGTAAAAAACCAACCTTCATTATACTTTATATGTGCAATATTTAAGACTTCGCTTTTTTAGCAGCTCTTTTTAATTTCCAATTTTCCATCAAATTACCAAATAACCAATAAGGAACAACAAATGTCAATAAAAATAACATTAACCAGAATCCCATAGTAAAAATCGCTAAAAAAACTAAAAATCCTAAAAATTGATCAATTTCCATAAAATTATCTGCTTTGTTTAATTTTCATCAAAAGTAATATATATTTTTAAAACCACAATTATATAGTTATTTTTTTTCTTAAAACAATTAACAAAGCTTTAACAATATCACCATTAAACTAAGTTCTACTTTTGCAGTCTTAAAAATTTAATATATAAATTTTATCATGCATAAATATAGCATTCTTTTCCTATTGTTTTTCACAGTTTTATCGAGTTATGGACAACAAAAAGAGTACGCAAAAAGGGAGTTTACTAAATTCGAGGTTAAGGGAATGGTTAAAGAAAAAAACAGCGGTCAAGCTCTTGAATTTGCAACGATCATCTTTAAACCATTAAGAGGAAAACGTGTATTTGGAGGGTTGACTGACAGCAAAGGAAATTTTAATATAGAGATTCCTGAAGGGATGTATACGGTTAATATTGAGTTTCTCTCCTTTAAAACCATAACTCTGGAAAATATTAAAATTGATCAAAGTAAAACCCTTGGCACATTTATTTTAGAGGAAGATGCTCATGCTTTAGACGAAGTAGAGATTATAGCTGAAAAAAGTACCATGGAAATTAGGCTGGATAAAAAAATATACAACGTAGGTAAAGATATGACCGTTAAAGGCGGTACAGCGAGCGATGTTTTAGACAACGTACCTTCAGTTACTGTTGATGCCGATGGTGTTGTTAGCCTTCGCGGAAATGAAAATGTAAGAATTTTGATCAATGGCAAACCAAGTGGGCTGGTAGGCATAAATGATACGGAAGCTTTACGTCAATTCCCCGCGGATGCGATTAAGAAAGTAGAAGTGATCACTAGCCCGTCAGCACGTTATGACGCCGAA
>Ga0209013_10001081_pt1 | contig 25156 bp, 25 predicted proteins | sample Cruoilmetagenom2_FD_187291 | JGI IMG/M metagenome (GOLD analysis project Ga0209013, IMG submission 187291) | Oil polluted marine microbial communities from Coal Oil Point, Santa Barbara, California, USA - Sample 2 (SPAdes) (version 2) | ecosystem: Environmental > Aquatic > Marine > Oil seeps ... | reverse complement strand
GGAAGAATCCATCCTTTTGCTTTTTCCAGATGCGATTGATAAAAAAAGCAGGGAGATATTATTTGTAAGGGAAACTAACGAACACATAGCAATCTGGGAAGGAGCGAAGTTAGATAAGGACCAGGCAACTGCCGTATCGGGTATAGAATCTGTACATTGGTTATCAGATTTTGACAAGGTATTTTTTGGTCTGATGACCGAAGCTGAATGTGTTTATTTTAATACCAATGAACACTATAGACAGTCCGTAGAGACTCAAACCAGGGAGGACCGTTTTATTTTAAAATGTAAGAATGATTTTCCAGCGCACCGTGTAGCAAAGAGCAATCCCATTTTACAACAGATAAGGGGCGTAAAGGAAGCTGAGGAAATTAAACTTATCCAGCTTGCGTGCGATATAACGGAAAAGGGTTTCCGTCGCGTATTAAATTTTTTGAAACCTGGTATTTGGGAGTATGAATTGGAAGCTGAATATCTTCACGAATTTATACGTAATCGTTCTAAAGGATTTGCTTATACTCCAATAATAGCTTCAGGCAATAATGCAAACGTATTGCATTACATAGAAAACAACAATCAATGTAAAGATGGCGACCTAATCCTGATGGATGTAGGAGCTGAATATGCAAATTACGCAAGTGATATGACCCGGACCATTCCTGTAAATGGTAAATTTACTGATAGGCAGCGCCAGGTATATGAAGCGGTACTTCGGGTCAAAAATGAAGCTACGAATATGTTAGTCCCCGGGACTTTATGGGCAGATTATCATAAAGAGGTTGGCAAAATAATGACTTCTGAACTTGTTGGTTTGGGATTACTTGATAAAGCCGATATACAAAATGAGAATAAGGATTGGCCCGCTTATAAAAAATACTTCATGCACGGCACGAGTCACCATATGGGATTAGACACGCATGATTATGGAGAATTAAAAGCACCAATGAAATCGAATATGGTCTTTACTGTAGAGCCAGGGATTTATATTCCAGATGAGAAGATGGGTATCCGTTTGGAAGATGATGTAGTTATTACAGAAAAAGAAGCTCCATTTAATCTAATGCGAAATATCCCGATTGAAGTTGAAGAGATTGAAAATCTTATGAATAAGTAATGGAAAAAACTAGTTTCAGATTATCTCAAATAGGGGATAGCGATATGAACTAAAAACCGGAAGTTTTGGACAATCCTCTTTCCCTGATATTGGCAAAAATAAAAACAACCAAAGCAGGTAATACCCAGCCCATACTTAATTTACTAAGGGGAATCCATCTTGTAATGGATTCTATTTCATTGCCTAAACCAACACTTCCTAAAAAATCAGGGACACTAAAAAGGATAGTCGTGAATACAACCGTTCTGAAAACTTTTGGGGAACCAAATTTTTCAGGAATCACATTGAGGAGGATTAAAACAATTGTAATTGGATAAACAAACATTAGAATTGGCAATGCAATGGCGATGATGTAATCTACATTAAATTGCCCCATTAACACTCCAAGAAAACAACTGATCAGAGCAGTAATCAAATATGCTTTGTTTGATTTTGGAAAACGCGATTTTACAAAATCTGCCGTACCTACTACAATTCCTACCGCAGTCGTAAAACAAGCCAGGCTTACTAATATGCCAAAAAATAAGTTAGCGTTAGAACCCAGAGTAATTTTACTTATTCCGGTGATAAGTGAAGTACGTGAAATTGCTGGATCAAAATGTCCATGCATCACCGCTCCTGTAAAAATTAATCCGGCATATATCATTATTAAACCAAATCCCGCCAGCCAACCGGCCCTGAAAATCAAAGCTTTTTTACTCTCATAAGAAGCTTCTTTATTCTTAAGGTTAATAGAAGTTATAATAACCCCTCCCACTACAATGGCACCGATAGCATCAAAGGTCTGGTAACCTTCCAAAATTCCTTCTATAACAGGATTGTTAAAAGTGTTCCCTCCAAAATCTAGTGGGAATGAAAATAGTGTTATGCCCATAATAGATAAGAGGATTAGAATAATTGCAGGGGTTAAGTACTTCCCTATTATGTCCAATAATTTTGTTCTGTTCATTACAAAAATGAATACTAAAATAAAATAGACAATGCTGGTACTTAATGCGGAATTATGAAGTAAAGGTGAAATCCCCATTTCGTGAGTTACGGATGCTGTTCTTGGTGAAGGCAGCGAAATTGAAACACCATAAATAATAAAGCAAAAAATCAAGCTAAAAGAAGATGATACCTTAGAAGCAAAATCAAACATTGTTCCCTGCAGTTTGGCATGACCCAGTATTCCAAATATTGGGATTAAAACGGCTGAGACAGCAAACCCAAAAGCAACAAGCCACCATAATTCCCCGGCTTTAAATCCGAGTTGAGGAGGTAAAATAAGATTTCCTGCCCCAAAGAAAAGTGAGAAAAGCGCAAAAGCTGTTACCAGCGTCTCCTTTATTCTAATCATAGAATTTATAAAACGTGAAAGATAAATGAAAAAAGGACTAAATCTAAAACAAAATTCATCCTCATAAACTTACAATTGGTCGTAAAAAGAGACGTTCATCGAAAAAAGCATAAAATTTATAGGGGATACTCAATAAAATGCGAGGTAGATGCGTTCTGAAATTAAGTTATTTGAATTTTAAATCTCATTAACTTTTACTGAAAGTTTATTAATGCATATTAAGGATCCCCAAACCCTACCAATGCAGACCTAAAACCTACATTATGAAAAAAATATTTTGTAATATTTTTGGCCACCACTATTCCGTATCCAAGAAAGTAACCTTGCACATAAAAGAATATAAGTGTGTTCACTGTGGCAAAGAAGTCACAACAGATGTAAGCGGAAATCTTTCCGTTTTAACACCTGAACTTCAGGAGATCAATGATACCTTGGAAGACTTATACCAAAAAAGACATAGGACTACCCAACAAGTAGCTTAATTATGCTTTGGCAAATGAATTCCACCCCTGAGCGGTAAGTGGAATTTTAGAATTATTCCTGGATATTAAGTGTGCACCTTCATTCTTATCTGTTATGTGCCCCACAACAGTAAAGTTAGGATTGCCCTTTAATTCCGGGAATTTTTTTTGATCAATAGTGAACAACAACTCATAATCTTCCCCCCCGCTTAAAGCAACCAAAGTGCTATCCAGTTTAAATTCTTCACATGCTGAAATTACTGTTGGATCTAATGGAATTTTATCTTCATAAAGATTACATCCAACATCACTCTGTTTACACAAATGAAGAATTTCAGAAGAAAGCCCATCGCTAATATCAATCATAGAGGTAGGTTGAATATTCAGTTTTTTTAATAACTCAACGATATCTTTTCTGGCCTCTGGCTTTAATTGCCGTTCAATAATATAACTATATGCAGACAGATCTGGCTGATTATTTGGATTAACCTTAAATACTTCCTTTTCACGTTTTAAAACCTGCAACCCCATATATGCAGCTCCCAGGTCACCACTAACCACCAGGAGATCATTTGGTTTTGCTTCACTCCTATAAACAATATCTTCCTGGGCTGCCTCTCCTATTGCCGTGATACTTATGATCATTCCTGTAGTAGAAGAGGTAGTATCTCCCCCAACCAGATCTATTTTGTAAAGCTCACAGGCCAGTGCAATACCCTTGTAGAATTCTTCCAAAGCCTCCAAAGGAAATCGATTGGAGACCGCTACAGACACAGTAATCTGAGTAGCTGTTGCATTCATCGCATAAATATCAGATAAATTAACCATTACAGCTTTATACCCCAGGTGTTTTAGCGGCATATAGCTGAGATCAAAATGAATACCCTCAATTAACAAATCTGTGGAGACAAGAGTCTTTCTGTCTGCTAAGTCAAGCACTGCGGCATCATCACCAATTCCCTTAATAGAAGATTCATGTTGCAATTTAAAGTTCTTGGTCAGATGATCTATCAATCCAAATTCACCCAATTGTTCTAGTGAGGTTTTCTCCTGGTTCTTATCTTCAAGCATGGTACAAAAATAAGAGGATGCGAATAATATATTATCTTTATAGCGAAAAAGAATTATTATTTTTTGCCCAATGAAAAAAACACTCCTACTTTTCCCATGCCTGCTATTTCTGGCAGGTTGCTCTAATAGCGATGATTCTTCCGCTGATGATGGTGATTCCATGATGATGGATGATGATATTGTTGAAAACCCGCAAACAGGTTTTATGCCATGTAATAATGGTATGGCAGGTATTTATCCGTGTAATGGTTATGATTTTCTGGGTCGGATTTCCCTGGCAGATTTCAGTGCTTCTTCAGCAAATGACATTTGGGGTTGGACAGACATCACTACCGGGAAGGAATACGCTTTGGTTGGAGTGAATAATGGAACTGCTTTTGTTGATATAACGGATACTGAACAACTAATTTATCTTGGAAAATTACCTTCAGCAACTGTATCCAGTTCCTGGAGAGACATAAAAGTTTACCAGGACCATGCATTTATTGTCTCGGAGGCCGGCGGTCATGGGATGCAGGTTTTTGATTTAACCAAATTGAGAAATGTTGTGAATGCTCCGGAAACTTTTGTGGCAGATACCCGCTATACTGGTTTTGGTAATGCGCATAATATTGTTATCAATGAAGTAAGCGGATATGCGTATGCGGTTGGTACTGAAACTTTTAACGGAGGAGCACACTTCATTAATATTCAGGACCCCAAAAACCCTATCGCTGCAGGGGGTTATGGTGCCAACGGGTACTCGCATGATGCACAGGTTGTTAGCTATAATGGCCCTGACGCTGATTATACCGGACAGGAAATTTTCATAGGGGCGAATGAAAATCAAGTTGCTATTGTGGATATCACAGACAAAGATAATCCCATGCAGATCAGTACTTTTCAATACACTAATATAGGATATACACATCAGGGGTGGTTTTCTGAAGACCAACGCTATTTTATTTTGGGAGATGAATTAGATGAGATCCAACTTGGTTTTGATTCGCGTACCCTGGTCTTTGATCTTTCGGATCTTGACAATCCAATCTTACACACAACATATTTAGGAGAAACTGCGGCAATTGATCATAACGGCTATGTAAAAGGAGATATTTTTTATCTCGCAAATTATACTGCTGGGGTCCGAATTCTTGATATTTCAGGCATAGACGGGCAAAGTATTGTAGAAGAAGGTTTTTTTGATTCCTATCCGACTAATAACACTGCCGCTTTTGAAGGCGTATGGAGTGTTTATCCTTATTTTGAAAGTGAAAAGATTATTGTGAATGATATCAATTCCGGTCTCTTTGTTATTAAAAAGTCAAATTAGAATAGTTGTGAAAAACATTATAATAGTAGCCATAGCGCTGTTTTTCTTTTCATGTTCAGATGACGATTCTGTAATTAAGGATAACGGCTATGACCAGGCCGTGTTTTTGGGTGAGATTGATTGGGTAAAGAGTTTCGGCGGCACAGACGAAGAAACGGCACAATCAGTAATTCATACGAACGATGGCGGATATGCAATTCTCGGTTATTCAAAAAGTACCGATGGAGATCTTGCAGACAAGTCTATTCCAGTAAATGACTATTGGGTTTTAAAGTTAGACGAGGAAGGAGATGTAGCATGGAGTAATACTTATGGGGGTAGTAAGGATGACCGTGGGCAGTCAATAATCCAGACCTCAGATGGTGGCTATGCCGTTACGGGTTACGCCATGAGCGATGATGGGGATGGAAGTAAGAACGAAGGATTCCATGATAACTGGATTTTAAAACTGGATGAATCAGGGGTTATTGAATGGGAAAAAAGTTTTGGATTTTCGGGCCATGATCATTCATATGATTTATTACAAACTGCTGATGGAGGATTTTTCTTCGCAGGTTTTTTGGATATTACAGCCGCCCTTGACGATGGCACTTATTACAAGGGTGATTATCTTACCAGACATGGTGTGGGGGAATTTTGGGGAACCAAGATAGATGCCAATGGCAATTTAGAATGGAGGAGTTACTACGGAGGCACCAACAATGATAGAGCGCATGCGGTTATTGAAGCGGACGATGGGAGTTTTGTAATGGCAGGGTTTTCTGAAAGTGATGATTATGATATTTCAAATACCAAGGGCAGCTACGACTTTTGGGTGATTAAATTAACAGCTGCAGGCGAATTAATATGGGAGCGTTCCTTTGGTGGTTCGGGCATTGAAGTCGCTTATGATATTGCCAAAACATATGATGGGGGTTATGTGGTTACCGGGAACACGTTTAGCACTGATAAGGATATTTCGATAAATCATGGAGAATCTGATGTGTGGCTTATAAAAATAGATGATAACGGTAAGCTGTTATGGGAAAAAACCTTTGGAGGTTCGCAGTTCGATGCCGCCCAGGGGGTAAGTACTACATACGACGGTGGATTTATTATTACCGGAAATTCAAAAAGTATTGATGGGGATGCTGAAGAAAATCAGGGAGAAAACGACATTTGGCTCATAAAAACAGACCCTGATGGAAATTTGATCTGGCAGGGCACTTTTGGAGGGTCAAATCTGGATTATGGTTTTGATGCGGTTGAAAATCTTGATAAGAGTATACTTCTGGTTGGTGAAAGTTCCAGTGATGATTTCCCAAACCTCATAAATAAAGGACTTTCAGACCTTGTAATTATAAAAATCAAATAAAAATTATCGGTTAAAGGCTCACCTCAAAAGCCTGGCTATAATCATCCTTTTTTATCTATCCGTTTCACCTGTTTATCTAAAAGTCAATAGATAACCTCTATGGTTTTATACGTTATTATAATGTTAGTAATTATGATAAAACCCTAACTATACCCTATATTTGTAAACTATTTAGAATAATACCAAATAAGGATAAAAGATGATTAAAGTATCAGAAACAGCAAAACAGCGGGTTACCTTACTCATGACAGAGGAAGGTTTTGATGCTGAAAAGGATTTTGTTAGGGTTGGTGTGAAAAGTGGAGGTTGCAGCGGTTTATCCTATGAATTAAATTTTGACAATAAAGTTGATGAGGCCGATAAGGTTTTTGAAGATAATGCTGTACGCATCATAGTAGATAAGAAGAGTTTTCTCTATCTGGTGGGCACAACTCTGGAGTATTCCGGAGGGCTCAATGGTAAGGGATTCGTTTTTAATAATCCTAATGCACAGCGCACATGTGGCTGTGGTGAGAGTTTTTCATTATAAATATATGGGGTCCCTGTGAGGGATTTAGTGGCCTATGGCATATACCGAAGAAGAATTAAAAAAAGAACTGGAAACCAAAGAATATGAATATGGTTTCTATACCGATATTGAGTCTGACACCTTTCCAAAAGGGTTAAATGAAGATATTGTTATCGCTATTTCTAAAAAGAAGGAGGAACCGGAGTGGATGACTTCCTGGCGCCTGGAAGCTTTCCGTGCCTGGAAGGAAATGATAGAGCCCGAATGGGCTAATATCCACTATAAAAAACCTGATTTTCAAAATATTTCATATTATTCGGCACCTAATAAAAAACCGAAGTACGAAAGTTTAGACGAAGTAGATCCTGAATTATTGGATACATTTAAAAAACTGGGAATTTCCCTGGATGAACAGAAAAAACTTGCCGGTGTAGCAGTGGATATTGTTATGGATTCAGTTTCTGTTGCAACTACTTTCAAAAAAACACTGGCAGAAAAAGGAATTATCTTTTGCTCTATTTCCGAAGCAATAAAAGAACATCCGGAATTAGTTAAAAAGCACCTCGGTACTGTAGTACCACAAAAAGATAATTTCTATGCCGCCTTAAATTCTGCAGTATTCTCTGACGGATCTTTTTGTTACATCCCAAAAGGGGTAAGATGTCCTATGGAATTGTCGACTTATTTTAGAATAAATCAGGCTGGCACCGGACAATTTGAACGCACTCTGGTTATTGCTGATGAGGGAAGTTATGTGAGTTACCTGGAAGGTTGTACGGCACCATCGAGAGATGAAAACCAATTACACGCTGCCGTGGTGGAACTTATCGCACTGGATAATGCGGAAATAAAATATTCCACGGTTCAAAACTGGTTCCCTGGTGATAAAGAAGGTAAAGGAGGAGTATATAATTTTGTTACAAAAAGAGGGTTGTGTGAGAAAAACGCCAAGATTTCCTGGACACAGGTAGAAACCGGATCAGCTATTACCTGGAAGTACCCATCCTGTGTTTTAAAAGGAGATAATTCTATAGGTGAATTCTATTCCATCGCAGTAACAAATAATTATCAGCAGGCAGATACGGGAACTAAAATGATCCATTTAGGGAAAAACACCAAAAGCACCATTATTTCTAAAGGGATTTCCGCCGGGAAGTCACAAAACAGCTACAGAGGATTGGTACAGGTGAACAGCAGGGCCAAGAATGCCAGGAATTTTTCGCAATGTGACTCTTTGCTGATGGGAAATGACTGTGGGGCACATACTTTCCCATATATAGAAGTAAAGAATAAAACGGCACAGATTGAACACGAAGCCACTACCAGTAAAATAGGAGAAGATCAGATTTTTTATTGCAATCAGAGAGGAATAGAAACGGAAAAAGCTATTGCCCTAATTGTAAACGGTTTTAGCAAGGAAGTACTTAACAAACTTCCCATGGAATTTGCCGTTGAAGCCCAAAAATTATTGGAAATCAGCCTTGAAGGTTCAGTAGGTTAATTACTATGAAAAAATTTGAAACTTTGGCTAAGGAAAAGAGGGCTAAGGTATATTTGGAACATCAAAAGGACGACTTTAATAAAATGCCAAAAGCACCTGAATATTTAAACTAAAGAGAGTATGTTAAAAGTAAATAATCTGCACGCAGGTGTAGAAGGTAATGAAATATTAAACGGAATAAACCTGGAAGTAAAGGCAGGAGAGGTACATGCTATTATGGGCCCTAATGGTTCGGGGAAAAGCACCCTTGCCTCAGTAATTGCCGGAAAAGAAGAATTTGAAATTACAGAAGGGAATATAGAATTGGATGGTGTAGATCTGGAAGATACTTCTCCTGAAGAAAGAGCGCACAAAGGAATTTTTCTTTCGTTTCAGTACCCTGTTGAGATACCTGGGGTTTCCGTAACCAATTTTATGAAAACAGCAATAAATGAGTCCAGGAAAGCACGCGGATTAGAAGACATGCCTGCTAACCAAATGTTGAAACTTATCCGTGAGAAATCCGAGTTGCTGGAAATTGACAGAAAGTTTTTATCTCGCTCTTTAAATGAAGGATTTTCAGGTGGAGAAAAAAAACGAAATGAAATTTTTCAAATGGCAATGTTAGAACCAAAACTCGCTATTTTGGATGAAACAGATTCCGGTCTGGATATTGATGCCTTGCGAATTGTAGCCAATGGGGTGAATAAACTTAGGGGCAAAGACAACGCTATTATAGTTATTACTCATTACCAGCGATTGTTGGAATATATTATTCCAGATTTTGTACATGTTATACACGACGGTAAAATTGTAAAATCAGGCACCAAAGAATTAGCATTGGAATTGGAGGATAAGGGCTACGATTGGTTAAAAAATGAATCGGTTGTTTAATATTCAGTTGAATCAATTGATTATTTGAAAGCGAATTGTTTTATAATGACAATAAACAGAAAACAAAATTATGGATTTAAAGGATAAACTGGTTTCTTCGTTCCTGGCATTTGAGAACAATGTAGATGTGGATCATCCGGTTCATGATATACGCTCGGAGGCAATTAAGAACTTCGAACTTAAAGGTTTTCCTGACAGAAAACAGGAGGCCTGGAAATACACCTCTTTAAACAGTTTACAAAAGATAGATTTCAGCATCTTTCCAAAACAGATAAATGCCTTGGAATACAAGGATGTTAAGCGGTATTTTCTGCATGAGATAGATACTTATAAGATAGTATTCATTGATGGTGTATATAGTTCATTCCTTTCTGAAACCACACATGACGGGGTAGATATATGCCTTATGAGTGCCGCCCTGAGCAAACCAATGTATAAGCAGATAATAGATGTTTACTTTAATAAGGTAGCCTCAAAAGATGAATCACTAACAACACTAAATACAGCATTTAGTAAAGAGGGGGCTTATATTTATATCCCCAAAAATAAAATGCCCAAAAAGCCAATAGAAATATTGCATTTTGCCACGGGTAATGAAGCTGCATTGTTACTGCAACCGCGCAATTTAATTATTGCAGAAGAAAATGCCGAACTTCAGATTATAGAGCGGCATCAAAGTCTTACTTCCAATGAAGTATTAACAAATTGTGTTACTGAGATTTTTGCTGCAAAGAATGCTATTGTAGATTATTACAAAGTTCAAAACGACGTTAAAAATGCATCCTTAATAGATAATACCTACATTTCTCAAAAGAGCAATAGTGTAGTGAAAGTTCATACCTTTTCCTTTGGTGGAAAGTTAACCAGGAATAATCTTAATTATTACCAGAATGGAGAATATATTGATTCTACCATGAAAGGGGTAACTATACTCGGTGAAAAACAGCATGTAGATCATCATACCCTGGTACATCACAGAGAACCTAATTGCGAAAGCCATCAGGATTACAAAGGAATTTATGGAGAAAAGTCTATAGGGGTATTCAATGGCAAAATTATAGTGGATAAGATTGCTCAAAAGACCAATGCTTTTCAACAGAACAATAATATTTTGATAAGCGACAAGGCTACTATCAATACTAAACCACAACTGGAGATCTTTGCAGATGATGTAAAATGTTCTCATGGTTGCACTATTGGACAATTAGATGAAGAGGCACTCTTTTATCTGCAAACCAGAGGAATACCAAAAAAAGAAGCTGCGGCACTCTTGATGTATGCGTTTGCCAATAATGTGTTGGAAAGTGTTCGAATTCCTGAATTAAAAATGAGAATTAATAGGCTGATTGCCAAGAAATTAGGTGTTCAGCTGGGATTTGACCTTTAATATTTAGTTTAGCTATAAATAGCTCTGGTCTTATGATTATAACCAAATTGGATATTGAAACTATTCGCAAGGATTTTCCTATTCTCAAAAGGAAAGTTAATGGATATCCATTAGTTTACCTGGATAATGCGGCTACTTCACAGACACCAAAACAAGTCATAAATAGTATTGTAGATTATTATTCTCGTTATAATGCTAACATTCACAGAGGGGTGCATACCTTATCTCAGGAGGCTACAGATGCTTATGAAAATGCACGTATAAAGGTTCAAAAACATATAAATGCGGCCGAACCACATGAAATTATTTTTACTTCAGGAACTACAGACAGCATTAACCTGGTGGCTAATGGTTTTACATCATTTCTAAAAAAAGGAGATGAGATACTGGTATCTGCCATGGAACACCATTCCAATATAGTTCCTTGGCAAATGCTATGTGATCGAACAGGCGCTATCTTAAAAGTAATTCCAATGAACCATGAGGGCGACCTCATTATGGAGGAATACAATAGGCTGCTTTCGAAGTGTACTAAATTGGTGGTTTGTAATCATGTGTCTAATGCTTTGGGCACAATAAATCCAATAGAAAAAATTATTTCATTGGCACATAAAGCCGGAGCAGCAGTTCTTATTGATGGTGCTCAGGCAGCTCCCCATATTAAAATAGATGTTCAAAAGTTGAATGTTGATTTTTACACAATTTCTGCACATAAAATTTGTGGACCAACTGGGGTAGGTATTTTATATGGAAAGGAAGAATGGCTCACGAAATTGCCACCATATCAGGGTGGAGGAGAGATGATAGCAGAGGTCACCTTTGAAAAAACAACTTATGCTAATCTGCCTCACAAGTTTGAGGCGGGGACTCCAAATATATGTGGTGGAATAGCTTTTGGAGCAGCGCTCGATTATATAAATTCTTTGGGTTACCGGGCAATAGCCAGTTATGAAAAAGAGCTCCTGGAATATGCCACTAAGGAACTTACTTCGATCAAGGGGCTAAAGATATACGGAACTTCCAGGCATAAAACATCAGTCATTTCCTTTAATCTAGAAGGCATTCATCCATATGACATAGGTACGATTCTGGATAAATTAGGAATCGCAGTAAGAACAGGGCATCACTGTGCGCAACCAATTATGGATTACTATAAGATTCCAGGAACTATTAGGGCAAGTTTTAGCTTTTATAATACTAAAGAGGAAGTGGACATTCTTGTGGAAGGAATAAAAAAGGCTAAGCAAATGCTAGGCTAGACAGAGCGTGTTATCATTTTCCCAAACTGTTGAAAACCACTAATACTTATTGTATTTTAGCCGAAATCCTTTTTATGAGTATTGAAGAAATTCAAAATGAAATTGTAGAAGAGTTTTCCATGTTTGATGACTGGATGCAGCGCTATGAATATATGATAGAATTAGGGAAATCACTTCCATTAATTGAAGAGCAGTATAAAACAGAAGACAATATAATCAAAGGTTGCCAGAGTAAGGTTTGGGTGCATGCAGAATTGGAGGAGGACAAACTTGTTTTTACAGCCGATAGTGATGCTATTATTACTAAAGGTATTATTGCAATTTTAATTAGAGTCTTTAGTAATCAAAAACCGATAGATATTATAGGGGCAAATACAGATTTTATTGATAAAATAGGTCTTAAAGATCATTTATCTCCAACCCGGGCGAATGGGTTGGTAAGTATGATAAAGCAATTGAAATTATATGCCATTGCATACCAAACACAATTGAATTAAATAATTAATCCGATAGATATGAGTGAAGCAGCGGTAAATACGCGAGAACTTGGCGAGAAAATAGTGACTGTTCTCAAGACAATTTATGATCCTGAGATTCCAGTAGATATTTATGAATTGGGATTAATCTATGATGTTTTTGTCAATGAGGACAAGGATGTAAAAATATTGATGACGCTTACCTCACCCAACTGCCCAGTGGCCGAAACTTTGCCTGTTGAGGTAGAAGAAAGGGTAAAATCTCTGGATCTTGTTAAAGATGCGGAAGTTGAAATTACCTTTGATCCTCCCTGGACCCAGGATCTAATGAGCGAAGAAGCCAAACTGGAGTTGGGACTTCTTTAATTTAGTACTTAAAGTAAATCTTCTGAAGTATGTCTGAAATAGTTAATCGTGTAGCCCAAAGTAAACTGGTAACCCTTGATTTGGAAGAATACTATCCTCAAGGGAGCAGGTTACAAATAGACATAAAGGACTGGCTGTTTGAGAGTCTTATACTTAAAGAGAAGGAATTTAGGAACCAAATAGCTTCGCATAATTGGGAGCAATATAAAGATGCCTATATCGCTCTTAACTGCTCTTCAGATGCCATAATACCGGGATGGGCATTTATGCTAATCTCCACAAAATTGCAGCCCTATGCAAAGAAAGTGGTTTTAGGCTCTTTGGAAGATCTGGAAACAACTGTTTTTCAATCAATAATTGAAAATCTTGAAGTCTCCGACTTTAAAGATAAACCTGTAATAATTAAGGGCTGCAGCAATAAACCGATTCCACCAAATGCCTATCTATGGGCTACCATTAAGCTTCAATCGGTAGCTAAAAGTATCATGTATGGAGAGGCTTGTTCTTCCGTGCCTTTGTATAAAAGGAAATAGAATTCATTTATGTTAAATTTTCCCAATAATCCTTACATTTGCCCTTCTAAATAAAATCTAGACATTATGAAAAAAATATTATTGATACTGGCTATGTTAGCCAGTACCGTATATTCCTTTTCACAAACTAAGGAGGAATTGCAAGCAGCGAAGGCCAGCAAAACTGACTCTATAGCCGCAATTCAAGGTAGGGCAGATGCTATTCAGGCTCAGATAGATGCGCTACCCGGATGGAAAGTTGGGGCATTTGGTACAATTGGAGGTAGTTTTTCCGGATTCAATAATTGGTATGCTCAAGAGACCCCTAATAATTCCGCAGGAACATTAGGGTTTACAGTTAATGGTTTTGCCAATAGGAACGAAAGTAAATACTTCTGGAGGAGTGCACTAACTCTAAATCTTAATTGGGTAAAATTTGATGATAAGGATGATCCTGATGATCGAGATGGCTTTAGACAGGCGACAGATATATTTAATATTTCATCATTATACGGACGAAAATTAAGCGAAAAATTTGCTATCTCAGGCCTTGTAGAATACAGAACTACCATTTTAAGTAACTTTAACGATCCGGGGTATCTGGATCTTGGTGTGGGTGCGACCTGGACTCCTGCTAAAGATCTTTTTATAGTGATCCATCCATTAAACTACAACTTTGTATTTAGCAGTTCGGATTCCATATTTGAGTCCTCTTTGGGAGCAAAGATCGTTGCTGATTACAGTAAAGACTTAGGGGCAATCAATTTTAAAACAAACCTGTCTATGTTCCAAAGTTATGAGAGTTCTAATTTGTCTAACTGGACCTGGACGAACTCCTTCAGTTATACCTTATGGAAAATGATAGGAATTGGATTTGATTTTGGTCTGAGGGATAATAAGCAAGAGGCTCTTAACTATGCCCTTACTACATTGGGAGACCCAACTGCTACTTTTGATAATATCGATAACGACCTTCAGACATACTATACGATAGGGTTAAGCTATAAGTTTTAACACGGTCTGAATATTCACAACTAAAAAACCCCGGCAGATCTGTCGGGGTTTTTTAGTTAAGTAGGTTGGTAAAATTTGGTTTGTCAATTAGTATTTTGGTTAAGAGTCGATTTGGGGAATCGAGCACTTTAAATTAAGTTCAGGGTTAGATTTGGGGTTGAACACTATCACTTAATTACTACGTAAAGATAGGTTGAACAAACTTTTGATCATAAAATATGTTGTGAATCCATCTCTGAATGTTGTGAAAAATATGAGTGGTTTATTTACTTCGGTGAAATGCATTTTAAACTTTTAATGAAAGAATCTTACGGCATTAATTATTTAGACTTTTAGAGTATATAGACGAAAGTTTTTGATTGTTATTTCCAGGATATTATAACTCATACTATTAATAAACAAAAAAACCCCGGCGTTTCCGTCGGGGCTTTGTTAGAAAAGTAGGTTTGTAAAACTTGGTTTGTTAATCTAATACTTTGGTTAAGTGCCGATTTGGGTTTCGATCATCCCGATTAACATCGGGAAGAATAACACTTAAATTAAGTTATGCTTTGATTTGGGGTTAAACACTAACACTTAATTACAATGTAAATGTAGTTCGCTTCTTTAGAATTTCTAAATTATTGTTGTGAAGTGGAGTTATATTGTTGTGAAAAATACGAAGTGTATCAGTTGTCAGATGAATGACCTGATGTCTATGATTTGCAGAGGCATAATTCACTTACAATTTCAGATGGATAATTTAAAAAGTAATAGACTTTAATTAATATCCATCGAGGTGTTCAGGATAGAGGAAATTATTATAGGGGAATCGCGAAATATGTATTTCCCTTACCGCATTGTATACTTTTTTACGGAACTCCTCCAGATTCTCCTTTTTCAGAGCAGAAATAAAGATTGCATTTTCACCCAATTGTTGCATCCAGGTATGTTTCCATTCTTCAATTGTAAAGTGCTTAGAACTCCTTACCGTCACCAAATCATCATCTTCTAAAATTTCCTGCTCGTAAAGATCAATTTTGTTAAAGACCATTATTGTTTTCTTATCAGAAGAGTCAATCTCGTTCAATATTTGATTCACAGAATTAATATGATCTTCAAAATTCGGATGTGAAATATCTACGATATGAAGCAAAAGATCAGCTTCTCTAACCTCATCTAAGGTACTTTTAAAACTCTCTACTAATTGTGTAGGTAGTTTACGTATAAACCCAACGGTATCGCTTAACAAAAAGGGTAAATTTCCCAGCACCACTTTTCTAACAGTTGTGTCTAGCGTGGCAAACAATTTGTCTTCAGCAAAAACCTGACTTTTACTTATAACGTTCATAAGTGTTGATTTGCCTACATTGGTATACCCTACCAAGGCTACACGCACCAGGGCTCCACGGTTTCCGCGTTGGGTACCCATTTGGCGGTCAATTTTGGTTAATTTCTTTTTTAGAAGCGCTATTCTATCTCTGACTATCCGACGGTCTGTTTCAATTTCCGTTTCTCCAGGACCTCTCATTCCAATACCTCCTCTTTGCCTTTCAAGATGCGTCCATAATCCGGTCAGCCGAGGTAATAAATATTCATATTGCGCGAGCTCTACTTGTGTACGGGCATAGCTGGTTTTGGCTCTTTGTGCAAAAATGTCAAGTATTAATCCTGTTCTGTCCAGAATTTTACAACGCAGTATTTTCTCAATATTACGCTGCTGAACGGCTGAAAGCTCATCATCAAATATGACAGACCCAATTTCGTTTTCGTCTACATATGCCTCTATTTCCTGAATTTTACCACTGCCAATAAATGTTTTTGGGTTGGGTACATCGACTCGTTGAACAAAACGTTTCAATACTTCGCCGCCTGCTGTATAAGTAAGAAATTCCAGTTCATCAAGATATTCCTGTACTTTCTTTTCATTCTGCTGTCTGTTAATAACACCCACCAGAATTGCTTTTTCATATTCTGTATTCTGCTTCTCTAACATCTGATAAATTATAGTGCAAATCTAAGTAATTGGAACCAAGTGATTTTCGTAATTTTGGAAACCAAATAAAAAATTCATGATTTTTTCATTTCTGAAAAGGAATAAACTCAAAAATGTTCATACCATCGCCTTCTATAACCTGGAGAATCTTTTTGATGTAGGAGATGATCAAAATACACTTGATATAGATTTTACCCCGAAGGGAAAGAAAAAATGGACCAAAAGGCGGTATAAAAAGAAGTTACTCAAACTTGCCAATACCATTTCCAGAATAGGGATTAAATCCACTAACAAACCACCAGTACTTGTGGGTATAGCAGAGGTTGAGAACAAAGAGGTTATTAAGGACCTGATTTCCACCGGGGCTTTAAAAAATGAGGATTACGATTACGTTCATTATGATTCTCCGGATGAAAGAGGAATAGATACGGCTTTGGTATTTTTGAAATCGAATTTTAGGGTCTTACATTCGACACCTATTCCTTTGCTGATTTTCAATCCTGAAGGTGAAAGAGACACCACCAGAGACATACTCTATATTCACGGTGTTTTGAACGGAGAGGAAATTCATGTTTTTGTTAACCACTGGCCATCACGCAGAAATGGAGATGTAGAAACGGATTACAAAAGAATTAAAGCTGCCGAGACCATTAGGGATTATATGACTGGAATTGAAAAAAATTATTCAAATCCAAATTATATTGTCATGGGAGATTTTAATGATGGTCCGGATGCCCAGAGTGTTCAGACTTTGGTAGAATCTAAATTGCTGTACAATCCATTGGAAAAACTATGGACTCCGGAAAGAGGTAGTGCAAACTATAGAAGAACCTGGTCACTTTTTGATCAGATTCTGGTCTCTCATAGTTTTTTCAATTATGAAAAAGGCACCCATAGTTTTGCGCATGCTAATATTTTTGACGACCATCAGCTTAAAGAATGGGATGGCAAATATGCTGGAAATCCATTTAGAACGTATGTAGGGCAAAAGTATAAAGGGGGATACAGTGACCACTTCCCTGTTTATATTCAATTAAAATTCAATTAATACTGATTGGGGATATTTAAAAAAGAATTCTAAATATGAATGATTTCATCCTCCCGCAACAACTGCTCATTTCGCAATCTTAGAAAGACTTGTGCTAAAGTGATAACATCTAATTCACAATAAGCTACAATGCGATCCAAATCACCTTCTTCATAATAAACAGCTCTGACCATACTACCATCAATATCTTCTTTGGGAGAGGGAATACCCAGAACATTGGCCATAAGTTTTAAGGAGGTGTAATGCTTGAAATCTCCAAATTTCCATAGCTCCATTGTATCTAAATGAGGCACTTCCCAGGGTTTTTTACCAAAAAGATCTAACTTATATGGGAGTGACATTCCCTTAATAATTAATCTTCGCGCTATATACGGAAAATCAAATTCCTTACCATTATGTGCACAAAGCAGGTTTTTTGGACGGCTAAAATGTTCGTTTAGCAATCGTATAAAGTCTTTTAAAATCTTTACTTCATCACCCTTAAATGTAGTAACCCTGAAATTACGAACATCATCTTTAAATGAAAAATACCCTACTGAGATACATATTATTTTACCAAATTCTGCCCATATCCCTGCCCTTTCATAAAATTCTTCAGCAGTCAACTCATCTTTGCGTTGATACTGTGATTTGTGTTCCCATAGCTCTTTCTTGTAATCATCTAATTGAGCATATTCGGCTACTTCAGGAACAGTTTCGATGTCTAAAAAAAGGATATGTTCAAGATTTAGTTTCTGTATCATCCCAAATAACTATTAAATTAACTTCAATTTCAAATTGAATACACCCTTATATAAAATTGTTGCTCTTTGGTTCTATTCAACTAAAGATAACAACAATATTCAGAACCTGTAATCCTTCCTTGCTTAGCAGTTTGATCCAAGATAGGAGTTGTTATTGCAAAAAGGTTGCAGTTCATCGAATTACAATCCCAACATTCAATAAAAAGAACATAAAAACGTTTTAATATCCCTAAATAGTATTACAAATCATTATTGATATGAAACCGCAATTCTATATAAATGTTACTAAAAAGCTGCTTTCACTGGCTTTTGTATTTTCTCTTTGTTTTGTTGTATCCTGCACTAATGACGACTCAGACAATGAAGGTGATTTGGATATTATTACACCAGGGGAAGAGAATGTTTTAGGTGTTTCGCAAGACATCAAAGCAGATGACGCAATTTCCAATAATTAATTTTAACCGTAACCCCAATCCTGACTGTAAATCATATTGGTAATCAACTTGCTTTTACTGTTATCCTCAACCTACTAGATATTATGTATCTTTAAAAAAAAAGTTGCATGAAATTTTATAGGTTCCGGTGGGTTCTCCACCTCTGTATTATTGGTATACTTTTTCTGAGTTGTGCCAATGACGACAACCAATCCGATATGGTTTCTGAAGTTCAAATGCCCAATTACACGGTAATAGGGGAGAATTTTCAAAGTGTTTTTCAGTTTAACTACGATGGAACTCTTGATGAAGGTGAGTTATTCAACCTAACGACAGAAAGCAATATTAACAGAGAGTACCTTACTTTGAGACAGGTTTCAGACCTTCTCACTTTTTTCAGCTATGCAGCCAGCAGTTTTTCTGCAGTACAAAGAAATTATGTAACTGGGCAGAGTACTTTTCTAAATGAGTTTTATACCATATCAAATGATAGATCAGTTATCTGGGGAGCTAATTCGGAAAATAAACTTTTTCTGGGATATTTCAGCCCTGTAGGATCTGCAAATTATGGAATAAGGACTATTAATCTGGCTACTGATCAGGAGATAGATTTAATTGTGGAATTTAACGTAAAGGATGTTTTTGAACCTTTATATTATGATGACCGGCTATTAATTACTTTTCTGGATCAGCAGTCCAACTATAAACTTTCTGTCTTAGATACTGAAAGTAATGATTTAATAAGAACTTTTGATTTTGGAAAATCGGTACCAAGTATTTTGATTAATAAAGAAGGAGAGTTGATTATTATCAGTGGGAATTCGGCGTCTGATTATGAAATAACGCTTTATGATTTACGGACCTTGGAAGTAATACAGGAGGACCTCTTCTCAATAAACAGGTATTTCTTTGCCGGGCCTATTCAGTCTGAGGCCAGTATCGTAAATGAGAAACTATATTATCTCAATCTTTATGCACAGCCTTCCAATATCCCTTTTGGGCCGGCCACTTATGATTTTATTACAAAAGAAAATAGAGTAATTGATATGCCGTCCATTGTACAACAAGTTCAGGATGAGGTTGGATTGGATATTGAACTTACAGCTTTTGACTATAATGAAATAAGCAATACATTTCTCATGGGTTACGCCAAGTTAGTAGATGAAGAAATCCTGGAAGGCGGAATAATTGTTATTTCCGAAGAAGGTGGGTTATTGAGAAACACTAATTTGGAATTTGCACCGACTCGTTTTGTTGAAAATTAAAAAAGGAGGGAACCAACTATCTGGTTTGTTTAATAATCACTGCAATAAACCCTTTTTTTCACTTAAGTAGATAATAGGAATAAAATCTACGACAAAAATCCTATTAGCACCAATTTCGATTTTGGAATTATGCTTATACAAACCAACTGGTTTGGAGAATTAGAATAAGGATTGTTGCCTGGAGGGACTCTCGTGGTTTAACAGCCATTTTTTGCGGTGCAAACCACCGGCATAACCTGTTAATGAACCATCAGAACCAATTACCCTGTGGCAGGGGATAATTATCCATAAAGGGTTTTTTCCATTAGCTGAAGCAACCGCGCGAATAGCTTTTACATCACCAAGTTTCTTTGAAAGTTCCAAATAAGACATGGTTTTTCCGTAAGGTATTTCTAATAATGAGGTCCAAACCTTTTTTTGAAATTCGGTACCTTCCGGATTTATCAAGAGGTTAAAATTCTGTCGTTCACCTTTAAAGTACTCATTTAGTTGATATGACGCATCCACGAGGACTTCAGGGATTATTTTGCTTTCGGATTCATCTCTTTCGAGCACGGTAACAGAGGTAAGCCCATTTTCATCTCCTTCAAGTTTTGCACTCCCCAAAGGGGTACTAATATATGCAGTAGCCATTTTTTATTCAATTATACCCGTTTTTTTAGCTCTGTCTTCCCACTTTTTCCTGGCCAGATGCTGCAAATCTTCAACATTATCGCTTTCATCCATTATTTCGAGCCCTAATAAGGTTTCTATGACATCCTCCATGGTAACTAGTCCACTAACGGAGCCATATTCATCGACAACCAGAGCAATATGCTCTCTTTTCGCAATCAAAGTTTCAAATAGTTGTGGTATAGGGGTATTCCTTTTAGTAACTAACAAGTCCCTTTTAATTTCTGATAAAGGAATATCTCCGTTTTCATGGATAATCTCTTCTAAAACATTGTCTTTAAGAACATAACCGGTAATTATGTCTACGCTCTCGCCATATATAGGAATCCTCGAGAACCGTAGTTTTGGGTTTTCCTCAAAAAAGTCTTTGATAGACATAGATTCTTCGGCTAATTTCATGACAGCACGAGGTGTCATGACGTCCTTTGCATAGATTTCATCAAATTTCAGAAGATTTTTAATCACTTTCGATTCTGATTCCTGAAAAACACCTTCTTCATGAGCAATATCTGCCATTGCAGTGAAATCTTCTCTGCTCAGGACACTGCCATGAACTTCTTTTTTACCAATAAGTCGCGTAAATAACTGAAGCACCCATAGTAAGCCGGTCCATTTTAAGGCCAGAACCATTATTCTTAGAGCCTTTGCTGTAAAATTGGCTAGTTTTTTCCAATAGGTAGCACCAATTGTTTTTGGTATGATCTCTGAGAGTACAAGTATTAGTATCGTCATGATCGTAGATACAACTCCTACCATGACTTCTTCAGTATATGCGATACCAAAAAGGCTACGGGTAGTGCTCCCATATATTTCCTGATATGCTACCTTAGCCTGAACGCCTACCAGTATTGCACCAACAGTATGTGCAATTGTATTTAGCGTAAGGATAGCTATAAGTGGTTGGTCCACATCTTTTTTCAATTCTTCCAGTGTAACAGCATAATGCTTCCCTTCTTTTTTCTTAACATTAATAAAAGTTGGCGTTACACTTAATAAAACTGCTTCTAAAATGGAACACAAAAAAGAAAAAAAGATAGACACAGAAGCATAAAAAAGTAATAATTCCATAAATATTGATTAGAACACTAAAATACTAATAATATGATTTACTATTTTGATTATTTATTGGTGCCCCTCATCCTCATAAAACAACTGATGTAATTGTGTTCGGATATTCAACTCGTATAAATTTCGATTGTCGCGAGTGGGGTAAACCCTATTAGATAAGAAAATAAATACCAATTGGTTTATTGGGTCGGCCCATATAAAGGTTCCTGTAAAACCGCTATGTCCAAAGCTATCCATGCTTGCATCCATCGCCGGATAGGCCTCGGATATAGGCAATTCCCTATTATTTAGGAGGGGCTTGTCAAAACCAAGACCACGCCTGTTGTCATTCTCAGAATACTGTACTTTTGTAAATTCTTTTAGGGTAGCTTCGGAAAGATACCTGTGGCCATCATAAATACCGTAATTCTGATACATCTGCATTAATATAAACAGGTCTCTGGCTGTCCCAAAAAGGCCTGCATTACCAGAGATTCCTCCCATAAGAGCGGCATTTTCATCGTGAACCCAACCTTTTACAATACCTTTCCTGAAAACAGTATCCATTTCGGTTGGGACAATAGCATTCGGATACTTCTTTGTTTTGGGCTTAAACCCAAGTGTAGCAGCCCCCATTGGCAGATAGAAGTTTTTTTGTAAGTAATACTCGTAAGACTCGCCGCTAAGTTGTGAAACGAGCTGCGGAAATATTAAAAATGCCAGCCCGGAATATAGATAAATTTTATCTTCACTCACCTTGGATCTATTAATTTTCCTGTGCATTTTTGAAATAAACTTATTTTTTACATAAAGATTCTCATAAGCCTGATTTTGAAATCTTGGCGAAGGCTCGGAATGGACAAATTTTCGTTTTGTTCGCCCATTTTTTTGAACTTCATTTAGAAAAACTATATAAGGCTTCAATCCAGCCTGATGTGAAAGTATCTCGCGAAGGCTTAGTTCATTTTTGTTTTTTATATGTTTCCAGGGTTTCCAATAGCGACTAAAAGGCATATCCAGATCAAGTTTTCCTTCGTCATATAGTTTCATTAAAGCAAGCAAGGGGCCTGTAATTTTTGTTACTGATGCAAGGTCATAGATGGCATTCAGGGCTACTGGTTGAATACTGTCGTAAGTATAAAAACCATAAGTTTTATGAAATATGATTTCACCTTTTTTCGCAACTAAAATCTGGGCACCGGGAAAAGCTTGGCTCTTTATGCCATTAGTAATAATAGAATCAACTTTATGGTCCGTTTCCTCTGAAATCAGATCTATTGGTATAAGCCTATTAGTTATTTGGTCGAATTGATTGCCAGAATTTTCTTTAGAAGTATCCTGTGCGTAAGACAAAAAAGATAATATACCAAATAGTATTAAAAAATAAAATTGATAATAAAATAAAGGAAATCTTCCCATAGAACTATGGTAAAGTGAGGCTAGTAAGCTTACTAGCCCATTAGTTTTACTGCATCTTTTGCAAAATAGCTGGCAATGATATCTGCACCGGCCCGTTTTATTGAGATCAATTGTTCCATCATAACGGCATCATGATCCAGCCAACCTTTTTCTGCGGCAGCCTTAAGCATTGAATATTCTCCCGAAACCTGGTATACTGCCACGGGCACTTCTACTTCATCTTTTATTTCTCTTACAATGTCCAGATAACAAATTCCCGGTTTTACCATAATAATGTCAGCACCCTCGTCAACATCCATATGGGCTTCTTTAATAGCTTCTATCCTATTGGCCGGATCCATCTGGTAGGTCTGCTTATCTGCAGGAACATTGGCCTTGTCTACAGGAGCTGATTCCAAAGCATCACGGAATGGGCCATAAAATCCACTTGCATACTTGGCGCAATAAGACATGATTCCTGTATTGGTTAATTCCTCATCCTCCAAAGCTTCTCTGATAATTTGTATCCTACCGTCCATCATATCGCTGGGAGCTACAAAGTCTGCACCTGCCTCTGCATGTGAAATACTCATTTGTGCCAATATCTCACTTGTCTCATCATTAAGAATCTGGCCATTAGCCACAATTCCATCATGCCCATATGATGAATAAGGGTCAAGTGCAACATCTGTCATAACCAGCATATCAGGACAAGCGCTTTTTACCGAGTTAATTGCACGCTGCATTAAACCATGTTCATTTAGAGCTTCTGTTCCTTTATTATCCTTTAGTGATTCGGGCACTTTTACAAAAAGCAGAACAGCACATAGGCCCATTTTCCAGAGTTCTTTTACTTCTTTACCCAAGTTATCTAGGCTCAATCTATAATAATTGGGCATTGAAGGAATTTCTTCCTTAATTCCATGGCCTTCAACAACAAATAATGGAACTAAAAAATCACTAGGGGTTAAAATTGTTTCACGAACCAAATGTCTGACCGCATTGTTTGCTCGTAATCTTCTATTTCTTCGAAGTGGATACATTGGTTTTATTTTAAGTTAAAGGTAACAGAAATGAATATATTCTAAATAATAATCTCACCTTTTAAATATGGAACCGCCCTCCCTGCAATTTTAACCCGTTTGTCAAGGAATTCGCAATAAATATCACCCCCTCTTTTAGATAACTGTTTGGCTGCAAGCTCAGATTTCCCGAGAACCTTAGACCAATAGGGTATTAGGCTGGTATGGGCTGAACCGGTAACAGGATCTTCATTGACTCCGCATTGGGGAGCAAAAAAACGCGATACAAAATCTACACTCTCTCCAGGGGCGGAAACAATTACCCCTCGGGCATCTAGTTGATTGAGAAGAAAGAAATTTGGGTTCAATTGTTCAATGTCTTTCTGTGAATTATAAATAAGGAGATAGTCGGTCTTTCCTTTTAGCGTGTACACCGGAGTCTTACCAATTGCTTCGATAAGAGCCTGGATTGGTTTTATAGATTTAATTTCATCTGTAGGGAAGTCCAGTATTAATAATTCATTTTCACCTTTTTCTACCAACAGTTTTCCGCTTCTAGGCGAAAAAAATTCAATATAAGAGTCATTCAGATTATAATTGTTAAATAGGACGAAAGCAGTTGCCAATGTTGCATGCCCGCACAAATCTACTTCCAACTCAGGTGTAAACCATCTAATAATATATTGAGAACCTTCTTTAACGGCAAAGGCGGTTTCAGCAAGATTATTTTCCATGGCAATTTTTTGCATTATGCTATCTTCTATCCAGTTTTCCAAGATGCAAACAGCAGCAGGATTACCGGAATATAACCGATCTGTAAAGGCATCTATTTGAAATATTTTTTGTAGCATTTTTAGAGGGCTTGGCTTCTAAATTACAATTAAAAGATGTCAAATCCATGATTTTGGATTCTCTAATACTTTAATTAATCTGGCCTCCTCACTACCTTTTTCCGGATGATGGTCATACTGCCATTGAACATGTGGGGGTAAGCTCATAAGAATA
>Ga0209013_10001080_pt1 | contig 25178 bp, 27 predicted proteins | sample Cruoilmetagenom2_FD_187291 | JGI IMG/M metagenome (GOLD analysis project Ga0209013, IMG submission 187291) | Oil polluted marine microbial communities from Coal Oil Point, Santa Barbara, California, USA - Sample 2 (SPAdes) (version 2) | ecosystem: Environmental > Aquatic > Marine > Oil seeps ... | reverse complement strand
TAATGGCAGAATTTTGGCTATGGACTTTGCTTCTTCTGGTAGAGCAAATTTTTCTTGCATAGCAACGCTCGGCATTTTCCAGTCTCCTGAAAATTACGTTCTGTAGTCAGTTGAAGTCCTTCTCATGAAAATCTGCCCAGGTCCTTGGACAGACAGTTGTGCACAATATTCGCAGTGTATCAAAAGGATACTCTTTTTATCAATCACTTGCCATGTTTTATTAACTTTTCACTGGTAGTATTTCTCATTCAGAAAATCAGCGCCTGGTTTACAAGCAAAACAGACAGTTTCGGTAGTGGTGGCCACCATCCTTGTGGTCACCGGCTACAGAACTGTCAGTACCGGTTTCTGACGTGTGTTATGAACATCCTTGTTCGGTTAATGGATACCGCATTCCATTTCTTGCTTCCCAGCTTTTACCCGCCTCTGGTCGGGTAATTTTCCTTTCGATTTCAGAGACGTCCCTGTCTCTACAGCCATCCATGGCCTTGAAATCAATGCCAGGTCGGTTTCCTGACACCGGACTGGTAGTCCTGACCGGCCAACATTCCCTGTATCGGCCTACAGCCAATTTTTTCTTCGGCGCATATCCCAGTTCCAGATCTTTCTACCAGGCTTTCAATATCATCAAATTCCAATTCAATGATAAAAGCCATACTGGTGTGCTCACCTGCTTGCCGCTCACTCCGCTCAAGAACTTGCTGCCCGTCATCCGTTGACAGCATCAAGGTCTTTTCTGAGAGATGGAGTGTGTAGCACATGAAGCTAATATAGCAAAGATAGCCTTAATTGTCTATAGCCAAATAAGTATTTAGACTTTTATGCATTTAGACACTTGCGTCTATAGACAAACATGGCTATACTACAGTTCACAAAGTTGGAAATGGCACGGATCGCCGGCTCCATAGCAGAAGGAACTGCATTACTTTGTGAAGCATGGATGCACTTTGCGGGTGGCGAGACGTCCGCAGGACGGCCAGGAACAACATGGATGATGTTCCTGGCCGTTTTTTATGGCCATCAAAAATCTGCTTTTCCAGGTGTGCGGGGATAAGGAATTACGTCACGAATATTCGCCATGCCGGTGATATAGCTGACCAGGCGCTCAAATCCAAGCCCGAACCCGGCATGCGGTACCGTGCCGTATTTTCTCAAATCCAGGTACCAGCTGTATTTCTCTTTGTCCAGGCCGAGTTCATCCATTCGTTTTTCCAGCACATCGAGTCTTTCCTCGCGCTGCGCCCCACCAATTATTTCTCCGATTCCGGGTGCCAGGACATCGAGGGCCGCTACCGTTTTACCGTCATCGCTCAGGCGCATGTAAAAGGCCTTGATTTCGGTTGGGTAATTCATGACAACCACCGGCGCGTTGAAATGTTGTTCTGTCAGATATCTCTCGTGTTCTGTTTGCAGATCCAGCCCCCATTCAGCAGGAAAATCAAACTTTTGGCCGGCATTCATCAGTATTTCAATAGCTTCTTCATAGTCCAGGCGAACAAACGGAGCATCGGTGAATTTCGTGAGTCTGTTGATGGCTTCCGGGTCGATCAGTTTCTCGAAAAATGTCATATCGTCAGGGCATTCTTCCAGGACGGCGGCAAAAATGTACTTGAGGAAGTCTTCGGCCAAATCCGCCAGGTCGTCAAGATCTGCGAAAGCAATTTCTGGTTCAACCATCCAAAATTCCGCCAGGTGGCGTGAAGTGTTGGAGTTTTCAGCGCGAAAGGTCGGACCAAAGGTATAAACCTTACTCATGGACAGGCAGTAGCCTTCCACGTTCAGTTGGCCCGATACCGTGAGGAAGGTCTCACGTCCAAAAAAATCCTGGTCGAAATCTATGTCGCCACCTTTATCAAGTGGCAGATTTCCAAGATCCAGTGTACTTACACGGAACATGTCGCCGGCGCCCTCGGCGTCCAAAGCGGTGATGATAGGTGTGTTGATCCAGAAATATCCCCGTTCATGAAAGAAGCGGTGAATGGCCTGGGCGGCAACATGCCTTACGCGCGTTACCGCACTGAATGTGTTGGTGCGGGGCCTGAGGTGAGCCACATCACGGAGAAATTCAAAAGAATGCCGCTTGGGCTGGATAGGGTAGGTGTCCGGGTCTTCGACCCAGCCCACAACGTTTACCCCGGTCGCCTGTATTTCGTACTGTTGCCCCCTTCCGGCGGATTCAACCAGCGTTCCTTCGCACTCGACAGCACAGCCGGAAGTCAGTTTTTGTACTTCACTGCTGTAGTTCTCGAGATCCACTGGCGCTACGACCTGGATTGCGTCGAAACATGAGCCATCGTGAACGTTGATGAATGAAAACCCGGCCTTGGAATCTCTGCGTGTACGGACCCAGCCCCTGACTGTGACTTGCTTGCCAATCCGTGTTTCACCGGACAGTGCCTTTTTTATACTGATGAATGACATAATTTTTTAGTTGATCTTTGCTCGGGGAACCCCAAATAATAATGCACCTTCCTCGGCACGGACACCCCTGTCGATGGATTGAATGGTTTATTGATTAATTAGGGTAACGAAAACAGGCTGAATATGGCAATTATGTTAACCAAATCCGCGGCTGAGCGGGTCCGGACTTTTCTCGATAAAGACGGCGGCGTCGGCCTGCGCCTTGGTGTCAGGAAAACGGGCTGTTCAGGCTGGGCCTACACGGTGCAATTGGCCGAAGACATCCAGGACGATGACATTATTTTTGAAAATGATGGCGTCAAAGTGGTGGTGTCCCAGGAAAGCCTGGGTTTTCTCGATGGTTCAAAAATTGATTTTGTGTCGGAAGGCCTTGGTATGACCTTCAAATTCAACAACCCGAATGTCACTGACGAGTGTGGTTGTGGGGAAAGTTTCACGATTGGGTAGGTATCTGTTAGATGTCCACTCTCCGGTTGACTTAATGCAATTCAAACATGTGAAAACGAACTCTTTTTCAGGCTATACAGTTGGGGGTCAGACTGCTATAATCCGCCGCCTTCGCTGAAAGGCGAATTTCCTTGCTTCACTTCACTGAATGATGAAGGGAGCTTTGATAGTGTGGACTGTTCCGCACTGACAAACCCATAAGGAGTCATTATGAGACACTTTGAAATATGTTTTATGGTCCACCCGGACCAGAGCGAGCAAGTTCCTGCCATGCTGGAACGTTATCGGGCCCTGATCGAGGGCAATAACGGTACCATTCATCGACTGGAAGACTGGGGCCGGCGTCAACTGGCCTTTCCTATTGTCAAGCTTCACAAGGCCCATTACATCCTGATGAACATCGAATGTGACAGCGACACCTTGTCCGAGCTCGAGGGGATTTTCCGATTCAACGACGCCGTGTTGCGTCACCTGACCATTCGGCGCCAGTCTGCGATTATCGAACAATCACTGATGATGAAGGCGAAAGAAGAAAAAGACCGTTCAAGCCGCAGCTATGATGAGCGCAAGCGTGCTGCAGCGGATGACAGAGAAAGTGAGGCTCCCGTTAAAGCGGAAGGCGGTGAAGAATCACCTGCTGCCGAGGATGTTGCCAAGGATATTGATCAAGTAGCCGAGGAAGTGATCGAGGAAAAGTCCAGGACGGTTAAAGAAGCACCCTTGCCGGTGGTAGCAGAGACAGAGCAGGCTTCCGATGAATCAAATAAACAGACGGCAGACGCAGAAAGCGCTGACGCCTGACCAGGAACAGGAGAACCAACATGTCACGTCATTTCAGACGCAGAAAATTCTGTCGCTTCACAGCTGAAGGGATTACCGAAATTGACTATAAAGACCTCAATATGCTGAAGCAGTACATTGGTGAGTCAGGCAAAATTGTGCCCAGCAGGATTACCGGCACCAAGGCGCGTTACCAACGCCAGCTGTCCCGGGCCATCAAGCATGCGCGGTACCTGTCATTGCTGCCATATACCGACAACCATTGATCCGCTGATCAGTCAGGAGCAACAAAATGGAACTGATTCTGCTTGAAAAAGTGCTGAAACTGGGTGACCTGGGTGACAAGGTAAATGTCAAACCAGGTTACGGCCGGAATTACCTGGTGCCGCTCGGCAAGGCCGTTCGCGCAACTCCGGAAAATATTAAAGAGTTTGAAGCTCGTCGCGCCGAGCTGGAAAAAGCGGCACTGGCAAAACTGGGTTCTGCGGAGGAGCGCAGTACGGGCCTGGCAGATCTGGAGGTCACTCTGTCTGCCAACGCCAGCGAGGAAGGTAAGCTGTACGGCTCGATCGGCCCTCGTGAAATCGCTGATGCAGTCACTGCCATGGGCTGTGAAATTTCCAAATCTGAAGTGATTATGGGTGAAGGCCCACTCCGCTTTACAGGTGAACACGAAGTTGTGCTGCATCTGCATGCGGATGTGGAAACCCGCATCAAGGTGATCATTAACCCGGAATAATCCGGTGAGGCGCAAGATGGCCTTGCGGTCATCAACCGGAGCCTCTATGCTTTCACTGCAACCCGGCGATTGCCGGGTTGCAGTTTTTTCATGTATTCCCGAATTACTAGGATATGGCCGCACCCAGACTCGCTACCATCGAGAACTTGAAAGTTCCACCCCATTCCATTGAGGGTGAACAGGCGGTTTTAGGTGGCTTGCTATTGTCCCCGCGCGCCTGGGACCAGGTGGCCGATGTGGTTGCCGAAGCCGATTTCTATCGTGAAGATCATCGTCTTATTTTCTGCGCCATCCATGAGTTAAATGACCGTGGTAAACCCTGCGATGCAGTGACGGTTACGGAATGGTTCGAAGCGAATGGTAAGGCAGACCAGATAGATGGTGGTTCCTACATCAACCAATTGACCTCCAGCACACCCAGTGCAGCTAACGTCAAAGCCTACGCAGAAATCGTACGTGAGAAGTCAGTTCTTCGACAATTGATTGATGTCGGATCAGAAATCACCTCCGGAGTTTTTGCATCAGATGGCCGCGACAGCCAGGAACTGCTTGAAGCAGCAGAACAAAAAGTTTTTGCTATCGCAGAACAGGGCATGCGGGCCGGGTCGGATTTTGTATCCGTCCAGGAGACGATCAAAGAGGCGATTGAAAAAATTCAGGAGTTGCATGAATTTGAGGGTGAGATTACCGGGACGCCAACTGGATTCAAGAGTTTAGACAAGCTGACCGCTGGGCTGCAGCCGTCTGACCTGATTATTGTCGCTGGCCGTCCGGCGATGGGCAAAACAACGCTGGCGATGAATATCGCAGAACATGCGGCGCTCAAACACGATGTACCGGTTGCCATTTTCAGCATGGAAATGTCCTCCCTTCAGTTGGTGATGCGGCTGTTTTCATCACTTGGCCAGATCGACCAGACGCGACTGAGAACCGGAAGCCTCGATGACCTGGACTGGCCCAAGCTGACTTCAGCGATGAATCTGCTGCACAAAAGTCGCATTTTCATCGATGAAACCCCCTCCTTGTCCCCGTCCGAGCTCAGGGCCCGGGCAAGAAGGCTGAAGCGTGAACATGATATTGGCCTGATTGTCGTGGACTACATCCAGTTGATGGCAGTTCCCGGTACCAGGGAGAACCGGGCGACTGAAATTGCTGAAATTTCCCGGTCGCTGAAGGCAATTGCCAAGGAGCTTCACGTGCCGGTGGTCGCCCTGTCCCAGTTGAACCGTGCCCTGGAACAGCGGCCCAACAAAAGGCCGATCATGGCGGACCTCAGGGAATCAGGCTCCATTGAGCAGGACGCCGATTTGATTGTTTTCATCTACCGCGATGAAGTCTATAACGAAGATACGCCGGAAAAAGGCAAGGCTGAGATCATCATCGGCAAGCATAGAAATGGCCCGACGGGTACGGTCGTTCTGACTTTCCAGGGTCAATGGCTGCGATTCGTCAATTACGCACCAGAACACGCTTATCCCACTGCTCACGAATAAACCATGTAGTATGCGGAATAGGGCTTGTTCAGTCTTCCTGGTCTGTTAGTTCATATTTGCGCAGGTAACCGCGAAGCTGGTGATAGGTCATGCCAAGAAAATCTGCTGTTTTTTTCTGGTTGAAACGACATTTTTGCAGCGCTGATTTAAGCAGCGTCATTTCGAGTTGCTGGATGTATTCCTTGAAATCATAAGCTTCGCCTGGCATGGAAATCCCGGATTCCTGTGCATCGGTCTGTGCCCCCGGCCGCCAGGGTGAATCGAAGGGATCGAATGAAATCCAGGAAATTGGTTCGTCATTGCCGAGCGAGCAGTACACAGCTCTTTCAACCACATTCTTGAGTTCGCGCACGTTCCCGGGCCAATAATAATCCAGCAACAGACCGCGTGCAGATTCACTGAATCCATGGAAAAGATCCAGTCCCAACTCACCGGACATCTTGACGGCAAAGTGTTCAGCGAGGGGCATGATATCCTCCTGGCGTTCACGCAGGGGGGGCAGTGTAATAACATCAAAAGCAAGGCGATCCAGTAGGTCCGGACGGAATTTTCCTTGTTTGGCCAGGGCTGGCAAATCTTCGTTGGTGGCCCCGATGATGCGGACATCGGTTCGGATCGTGGTATTTCCGCCGACCCGTTCGAGTTCACCGTACTCGATTACGCGCAGTATTTTTTCCTGTACCCGGTCCGAGGTATTTGCCAGCTCGTCCAGGAACAGGCTGCCCTCGTTGGCCAGTTCAAAGCGCCCGAGGTGTCGCCGGGTGGCGCCGGTGAAGGAGCCGGCTTCGTGACCAAACAATTCCGTTTCAAGCAGCGACTCGGCCAGTGCTGCACAATTGAGCTTGACGAAAGGGCGGTCCCAGCGTGGTGAAAGATAATGAATGCGAGCGGCGATAAGTTCCTTGCCAGTGCCGCGTTCGCCAACGACCAACACCGGCCGGTTTAACTGCGCGACCCGGGAAACATGCTCCAGGACTTCAAGAAAAACCGGGGATTCACCAATCAGTGCTTGTTCCTGTTGTCGCTCCATCTGTCCCGCTCACCATTTGATTAACGGCTATTGTAAGAAAAACGATCGCATTGCGATATGGGCTGGTGGTCACGGGCGTGATCTGATACAAGACTCCCTGAACCCGGGAATCAGAAATGGCCAAGACCAAAAACAGCTATCAATGTGAGAACTGCGGATCCCTGCTGGGTAAATGGGCGGGTCAGTGCCCCGAATGCAGGGAATGGAACTGCATCATCGAAACCCGGAAGGAATCAAGTCCCGGTGCACGATTCAGTGGTTATTCCGGCGAGTTGGTCAACGACATCAAAGACCTTGCCGCGGTAGAGCAGTCTGGAGTCAGCCGCATGGCAACCGGGGTCGGAGAGCTTGACCGGGTGCTGGGAGGCGGGGTTGTCCCGGGATCTGTCATCCTGCTGGGTGGGGATCCGGGTATCGGTAAGTCAACCCTGTTGTTGCAGTTAACGGCCGCGCTCGCCGGTCGTTATTCCAGTTTGTACATCACCGGTGAAGAATCGCTGGAACAGTTGGGCATGCGTGGACGGAGGCTAGATTTGTCCCTGGCAAAAATCCGTTGTCTGACCGAGACCTCGGTTGAACAGATTATTGCTCATGCATCGGCAGAAAAACCCCGGCTGATGATCGTCGATTCGATTCAGACCGTATATTCAGAAGCCCTTGCATCAGCACCGGGTTCTGTTGCCCAAATCCGGGAATCAGCAGCCAGTCTGGTGCGTTGGGCAAAACAGAACCGGTGTTGCGTCATCCTGGTGGGCCATGTCACAAAAGAAGGCGCTCTGGCGGGCCCCAGGGTGCTGGAGCACATGGTGGACACGGTGCTGTATTTCGAAAGCGACGGTGGAAGCCGGTACCGGGTGATTCGGGCCATCAAGAATCGATTCGGTGCGGTCAATGAACTGGGAATGTTCGCCATGACCGGTAAGGGGCTTAGGGAAGTAAAGAACCCATCTGCTATTTTCCTTTCAGGACATTCAGACCCGGTGCCAGGCAGTGTCATCACGGTTGTTCGTGAAGGTACACGACCCATACTGCTTGAGGTTCAGGCCCTGGTTGATCAGAGCAGCCTTAACAATCCACGCCGCGTGGCGCTGGGGCTGGATCACAATCGTCTTGCGATGATGCTTGCTGTTCTGCACCGCCAGGGTGGTATAGCCCTGGCTGACTACGATGTTTTCATAAACGTGGTAGGGGGTATGAGGATCACCGAAACGGGGGCGGACCTTCCCATGTTGCTGGCATTGTTTTCAAGCTTCCGCGACAAGCCGATGCAGCAAAAAATGATCTGTTTTGGTGAAGTGGGCTTGTCCGGTGAGATCCGCCCCGTTCATGATGGTGAACAGCGCTTGCGTGAAGCCGCCAGCCATGGATTTGATTACGCCCTTGTTCCGGTCGCCAACGCGCCGCGCAAGCCCATAAAAGGCTTGTCAGTCATCCCCGTGCGAAGTGTATCTGAAGCGCTGGCTAAAACAATCAATCGGGAGCCTGGTCAGGTTTGACAATGACCTTGCTGATCACGTTCTCCCTGATTTCGACGATTGTCATGATGTGCCGGCCGATCAGGATACTGGCATTGCCTGTTGGAATATCAGCCAGCTCTTCCAGTAGTAAGCCGTTGAGTGTACTGGCTTCCTCTTCGGGCAGGTCCCAGCCTGTTTTGCGGTTGAGCGCCCGAATAGGGACGATGCCGTTTACCAGGTAGTTGCCGTCGTCAAGTTTACGGATATGGCGTGACCTTGCCCGGCTGTCACTGGTGAATTCGCCGACAATTTCTTCCAGGATGTCATCCAGCGTCACCAGTCCCTGGATGTCTCCGTATTCATCCACAACCAGGCCCATCCGCCGTTCCCTGGACTGGAATTCAAGCAATTGTTGAGTAAGCCCGGTGCCTTCCGGAATGAAGTAGGGTTTGCGTACCGAACGTTTCAGGTTGTCGAAGGTGAGGGCGCCGTGCGCCAGCCTGGCGATGACCGTTCGGATATGCAACAAGCCTTCCACCTGGTCAATACTTTCCCTGAAAACAGGCAGGCGTGTATAGACTGTCTGGGTTAGCTGGATCAGGATATCCTCCCAATCATCATCGAGGTCGAGGCCGACGATATCCTGGCGAGGGATCATCACGTCTTCCACTGTTGCTTGTTCTAGGTCGAGAATATTGACCAACATGCGTTGATGGTCATCCGGAATCATGCCGCCTTCCTGTACCAGGGTTCTCAACTCCTCCCGGTTAAGCCGCTCGATCACATCTGCGTTCGTGCGGACCTTGAATGGCTTCAAAACCAGGTTAGCCAGACCGTTAACCAGCCAGACCAGCGGGTAAAGAATCTTCAACAGAATGGTCAAGACAAACGAAGCCGGAAACGCAATGCGTTCCGGATGTATGGCGGCAACTGTCTTTGGCGCCACCTCGGCAAAGATCAATACAACGATCGTCATCACCATCGAGGCGATCCAGATACCGTTGGAACCGAGTAGGCGAATGCCGATTACGGTAGCGATCGAGGCCGCAAGAATATTGACCAGGTTGTTTCCCAGTAGAATCAGGCCGATCAGGCGGTCCGGTTTTTGCAGCAATTTCTGCGCAATCCGTGCGCCACGGTGTCCCTGGTTGGCAAGGTGCCGCAGGCGATATTTGTTCATTGCCATCAGCCCGGTTTCGGAACTGGAAAAAAAACCTGAAAGAATAATCAGGATGACCAGGGTGATGTACAAACTGCCTAGAGGAATTTCTTCCATGGATCAGGATGACCAGCTACGGCCCAGGAAAACCTCCAGCACGAGCTTGCTGCCGAAATAACCCAGCAACAGCAATACGATTCCGGCGAGCGTCATTCTCACCGCCAGGCTGCCGCGCCAACCGTATCGCCAGCGTCCCCATAACAGGAGCCCGAACACCAGCCATGCCATGATGGACAGCACCGTTTTGTGTAACAGATGCTGTGCAAAAATGTCATTGATGAACAATAAGCCAGAAATCAGGGAAACCGAGAGCAGCAAGAAGCCCGTGGTGATGAGTTTGAAAAGCAGGCTTTCCAAAACCACCAGCGCGGGCAGGGTTCTGACCAGTGGTTTGAGGTGATGGTGTCTCAGGAAATGATCAATGATGGCGGCAAACAAGGCATAAACACCAGCAATGCTGAGTACGCCGAATGCCAGGACTGAGCTGATCACGTGGACCGCTATACCGGTTGACAGTTCGGTCAGCGGGATCGCATCCTGTGGTAATACCCACTCAAGCATTACCACGCCGGCCGCAATGGGCAAGGCTACCAGCCCTGCGTCATAAAGTGTATTGCGTGTAAACGCGGAACTGATCAGTAATAGTATGATGACCAGTGCACAAAGAGATCCCAGGTGCGGCAGGCTGACATCAGGCGTTGTGGTTCCAAGCCAGTGATTTGCCTGCGCTATGGTATGAAACAACACACCTGCCAGGGCAAAGATGAATGAGGTACGCCTCCAGCCTGCGTGTGGAGTCCTTATGGATTTGTAAAGCAAGACTGCCGCCACAACGTAGAAAAGTGCTGCCAGAATCAATGATAAATCGTGGGTCATTTCAGTCCGATGTACGGTGAGTTCTGCGGCTATAATAACCCAGTACTCCATCAAGGAGTACAAGGAACGTACGGTTGTCTGTATTAGTGATCAATCGTGCTCCAAACTTAATTTTCCGGAGTGATTCATGTTTGAAAATCTGACCGAGCGACTGTCACGCACGGTACAACAATTGCGCGGCAAAGGCCGCCTGACCGAGGATGGCGTCAGGGATACCCTGCGTGAGATAAGGATAGCCTTGCTGGAAGCTGATGTCGCACTGCCGGCAGTCCAGTCTTTTATCGAGGGAGTACGCGATAAGGCACTCGGCAAGGAATTTCTGAAGAGCCTCACACCCGGCCAGGCCATGGTGAGTCTGGTTCACGATGAACTGGTGCAGATCATGGGCGTGCAGAACGAGGCGCTTGATCTGAAGGCTCAGCCTCCGGTGCCGGTATTACTGGCAGGCCTGCAGGGGTCCGGTAAAACCACGACCACAGCGAAACTGGCCCGCTTGCTGATCGAGCAGGAAAAAAAGCGGGTGATGGTTGTTTCATGCGATGTATACCGCCCGGCCGCCATTGAGCAACTAAAAACCCTGGCTGAGCAGGTTGGTGCAATTTTCCAGCCATCAACGACAGATCAGAAGCCAGCGGACATTGCGAAAAATGCAATGAATGCCGCACGTCAGCAAATGTGTGACGTGTTGCTGGTGGATACGGCTGGCCGTTTACACGTCGATGAAGAAATGATGGCTGAAATCCGCCAGATACATGCTGCGATATCCCCACACGAAACCCTCTTTGTGGTTGATGCGATGACTGGCCAGGATGCTGCAAACACGGCCGCAGCCTTTAACGAGGCGCTGGACCTGACCGGTATTGTATTGACCAAGACAGACGGTGATGCCCGTGGTGGCGCCGCCTTGTCTGTGCGGCAGATTACCGGCAAGCCGGTGAAATTTCTTGGTTCCGGTGAAAAAACTGACGCGCTACAGCCGTTTCATCCCAAGCGTGTTGCTTCCCGTATCCTGGGTATGGGTGATGTTTTGTCGCTGGTTGAGGAAGTTCACCGTAAGGTAGACCAGGAAAAAGCCGAAAAACTGGTCAGAAAAATGCGCAGGGGCCGGGGTTTCGACCTGGAAGATTTTCGGTCACAGATGGAGCAGATGCAGAACATGGGCGGACTCGGTACTCTGGTGGATAAATTACCCGGGATGAGCAACCTGCCTGAGCAGGTAAAAAACCAGGTTGATGACCGCCAAACCCGCCAGATGATTGCCATAATTAATTCCATGACGCCACAAGAGCGGCGTTTCCCCGACGTGATTCGGGGCTCCCGTAAAAAACGCATCGCATTGGGCTCTGGCACGCAAATTCAGGCAGTAAATCGCCTGTTGAAGCAACATGCCCAGATGCAGAAAATGATGAAAAAAATGGGCAAGGGCGGCATGGCGAGAATGATGAGAAAAATGGGTAAACTGCAGGGACAATTGCCGCCGGGTGGTTTCCCGGGGGGTGGGCCCGGGGGCAAGATGACGTTTTAAAAAGGGCGGGAACAGGATGGTCAACACTTCAAGACGTAATTTCATAAGCGGCAGCCTGCTCGGAGTCGGAGTGGCGTCGCTGGGTATTGTTGCCCTGTCAAAGTATGCCGCGGCAAAAGGAGAAACGGTCATGGGTAACGCCATGGGCCCGTTAGCTCCAGTTCCTGACGAGACCACGGGGCTACCGCTTTTGATGTTGCCCGAGGGGTTCCGTTACAAGACATTTTCGTGGGCAGGTTCGGACTTGCATGACGGTCATCCGGTGCCGGGGAAGGCAGACGGGATGGGCGTGGTCCGGAATGTGGGTACCCGGGTGACACTGGTCAGAAATCATGAACTTCGAGGTTCCAGTGGTCCAATTGGGGACCCGGATTATGCGTATGACGTCACCGGAGGCGGTACTACGACATTGGTATTTGATACCTCAGATGAAACACTGAAAGATTCATGGGTCAGTCTTGGCGGTACGGTTAACAATTGCGCAGGCGGCGTGACGCCCTGGGGTAGCTGGTTATCCTGTGAAGAAGGCCCCATTTCTCCCGAATTGTTTCATCTGCCAGTGCCACGCCGGCAGGCATTTTGGAAAATTGGCAAGGCCCGGCGCCCCCACGGTTACGTGTTTGAAGTGCCGGCGGAAGGAGTTGCCCGGCCCGAACCGATTGTTGCCATGGGGCAGTTTTATCACGAAGCAGTCGCCTTCGATGATCGCAGTGGCATCGCATACCTCACAGAGGACCAGAATCCGAAGGCCGGCATTTACCGCTTCATTCCCGACGTTCCAGGCAAGCTGCTGATGGGTGGACGGCTGCAAATGATGCGGGTCGATGGCGGGCGTGACATGCACGACAGCCTGGTTCCGGGCCAGGAGATGCCGGTCGAGTGGGTCGATATACCCAACCCCGAACAGGGTTTCACCAGCGATAGCAGGCAAGGTGACGGGGTAGTGAAACAAGGCCTGGCAGCCGGCGGGTCCGGTTTTATCTCGCTGGAGGGTTGTGCCTGCATGGACGGTCACGTGTATTTCACCAGCAAGTATGGCGGCAAGGCCAGGTCGGGTTATGTCTACGACTACGACATCGACCGGGAGAGGCTTTGGCTGATTTACGAGTCTCCCGGGCGAAGGGTGTTTTCGGGTCCGGACAACATTGTCATGAGCCCCCGCGGCAGCCTTATCCTTTGCGAGGATCGCGTCAGCCAGAACACCGCGGCACAGAATTTGGCCGGGTTGACAGCAAAAGGTGAGCTTTTCCGGTTCTGTCAAATCAATCCCGGGCTGAAAGGAAAACACGGTGGCTATGATCTGGCCACGACTGTACTTCACAGTGAATGGGCTGGTGCAACTTTCTCCGGAGACGGGCAATGGCTCTTCGTCAACATCTATGACCCCGGAATAACAGTTGCGATCACTGGCCCGTGGCAGCAAGGACTAATTTAACACGTCTTCCTGAAAGTATATTCTTTCGTTTAAAAAAAAGGTAGAATAGGCGGTTTGCTGCTTCGGCTGTATCAGGCTTTTGTGATCGGTGGGACACAGCGAAATAAGGATACATTGCTGTTCGGGTGAAAATTCAGCCGGGACAGATGGAATGGCTTATAAGCTGTTGATAATAAGTAATTATATTTTGAACATTGGTGGATTTTAAAAAATGGTAAAAATCAGATTGTCACGAGGTGGCGCGAAAAAAGTTCCGTTTTATTCTATTGTGGTGACTGACAGCCGTAAGGCTCGCGAAGGCCGCAGGATCGAACGGGTCGGGTTTTTCAACCCTTTAGCCCGTGGCCAGGAAGAGCGTTTACGGTTGGATCTGGATCGCGTGGATTACTGGACGGGTGTAGGCGCCCAACTCAGCGACCGTGTAAAAACGCTGGTTTCCGAGGCGCGCGCCCAGGTTTCCTGAACCGACAGGGTGTGGTGTGGTGAACCCGGAAAACGCTGAAAAGCGGGAAATTGTGCCGATAGGTCATATTTCCGGAGTTCATGGACTTGGTGGATGGTTAAAGATCTATTCACTGACCGATCCACGCGAAGCCATTTTTGAGTATCAGCCCTGGCTAGTGGGAGATCACCTGGAAGCGGTACATTTAGAGCGAGGAAAAAAGCAAGGCAAATATTTGATTGCCATGCTTGAATCAGTAGGCGATCGCGACCAGGCGGAAGGCCTGGTAAACCGGCAAATTTCTATTTATCGTGACCAGCTTCCGGTATTGAGCGAAGAAGAATTTTACTGGTCAGACCTGATGGGCCTGGCAGTACAACTGGAAGATGGTACGAGTCTGGGCACCATTCGTAACATGTTGGCCACGGGGGCCAATGACGTGATGGTGGTACAGGGGGCGTTGCAGAGCGAACGTGAACGCTTGATTCCGTTTGTGCTGGGGTCGTACGTCAAAAGCGTAAACCTGGATAAAGGATTGGTCGTGGTCGACTGGGACCCGGATTTCTAGTGAAAATACAGGTTATTACGCTGTTTCCGGAAGAATTCACACCGTTGGTCGATCTGGGTGTGACAGGACGCGGGATTCGGGAAGGAAAAGTCCAACTCGAGTTACTGAATCCCAGGGATTTTGCCCGGAACAGGCATCGCACGGTAGATGATCGACCCTACGGCGGCGGGCCGGGAATGGTGATGGCAGTTGAGCCATTACGCAGTACCATTCGAGCGGCGCGGGATGCATCAGGTGGAAGGGCGCTGGTGAGCTTGCTCAGCCCGCAAGGGAAGCAGCTCGATCAAGCAGCAGTCAGGCATATGGCGCAGCGCGAACATTTGATCCTGGTTTGCGGCAGATACGAGGGTATCGACGAACGGCTGATCGAACTTGAGGTTGACGAGGAATGGTCTGTTGGTGATTACGTCCTCAGCGGTGGTGAACTGGCGGCAGCGGTGATCATCGACGCAGTTACACGGTTGGTGCCGGGTGTGCTTGGAGACGAGCAATCAGCACAGCAGGATTCATTTACGGACGGTTTGCTGGACTGCCAGCACTATACCCGTCCGGAGGAAGTTGACGGCCTGGAAGTGCCTCCGGTGTTACTATCCGGTGACCACGCGACAATCAGGCGTTGGAGAAAAAAGCAGTCACTGGGTCGCACGTGGCTGAGAAGGCCGGACTTATTGAATGGGCTGGAACTGGATACGGAATCAAGAGCCCTGTTGGCGGAATTCAGGCACGAGGTTGCTGAACAAGACGGCCGGCAGTGAAAGAGTTTGCAATTCAATATATGCATTTTGGGATTGGTAATTTAGGATTTGTAATTAAGGATCAGGAATATGACTAACATCATCGATGAAATCAATGCGGAACAGATGAACAACGAATTCCCCGAATTTGCACCGGGTGACACCATCATCGTCAACGTGAAAGTGAAAGAAGGCAACCGCGAACGGGTACAGGCCTTCGAAGGTGTGTGCATCGCCATCCGTAACCGTGGGCTGAACTCTGCCTTTACCGTTCGCAAGATATCCCATGGTACCGGTGTAGAACGCGTCTTTCAGACCCACAGTCCGCTGATCGACTCCATTAAGGTCAGGCGTCGCGGTGATGTCAGGCGCGCCAAGCTCTACTACCTGCGCGGCCTCGAAGGCAAAGCAGCCAGGATCAAAGAAAAGCTCAAATGAACAGGCATTAACCGAAAAAGCCCGCTGTACAGCGGGCTTTTTTTTGGTATTTGGAATGGACGCAACAATTAGCCATTCCTTTGTTTATTCGGGTCATTGTTCAAAACAGCAGCGTTCTGGAATGCCGCCGTAGCGCTTGAAAAAGACTGAATCTGCAGTCGGCAGGCTGCCCGTTGTGTTTTCCATGTTGTTACTGAACCAGGTGGCTGAACCCGCGCCGATACATTTGTATATGTCGGCGGTGAGGTTGTGGGTATCGAAACCGGCCCAGTCGTTTGGCAACATGTCGATCGGCAGTTCCGGGTCGCGCAACAGAATTCGGCGGTAGTCGTGGATCAGCAATGTGCGCAGCAGGAAGGCCCGTTCCGGGTCGGGTGCACCCTTGCCGGAGAGATGGCTAAGTACCGGCCGGTAACGGCTCAGGAAAAACTGATACTGTTCGCCCAGTTCGGCCAGATTCCAACGCTCCATCACCTGGCGTTGCAGTGCATAGCCGTTGCCAGACTCGTCGGCGTGCGCCGTCATGATGACCACCGAATCACGGACTTCCAGTTCACCGAGCAGTTCATTCAGCGATTTGCGATCTTGCGAGGGCATTGCGTAAACACCCGGTGACAGCAAGCCGAAGCCCTGCCACAGTAAACCCTTGCGCAAAAGCTCGCGTTTGTCCTCATTTACGAATGACGGGATGATCAGGGTCCATACACCGTCCCATTCCGCCCGCCTGTTGGTATAGATGCGTCTCGCAGCGCGCTGATACTGATTGATGCCAGCCGGGGAGAGGCCGTAGTAGCTGCGGCGGCCTTCTTTACGTGAAACCAGCCAGTCATCCTGTACCAAGCGGAATACCGCCGTGCGCACCAGGCGCTCACTTATGCCCAGCGGCGCGAGAGACCGGATCAGGCTGCCAAGCCAAATTTCACCACCGTGCCGGGTGACGGCGTCACAAAACAGCGTGATCAATAAAGAAGTGCTGCTGATACTCCCTTGCGCCATGCGCCCGGACAGGAATTTTAGAATGGACTGTGAACTCGCCATACGTTCAGAGCTGGTCGTAATCAACGATGACTTTGTCTGAAATCGGATGTGACTGGCAGGTGAGAATGTAACCCTTTTCCAACTCTTCCGGCCTCAGCGCCTGGTTCAGATCCATGTCCACATTGCCTTCTTTCAAAACGGCTTTGCAAGTGGCGCAGACACCGCCTTTGCATGAAAACGGCAGGTCGATGCCGTTGTTCAGGCCAGCGTCGAGCAGGTTTTCACCATCGGCGTTGAGTTCGAAATTGTATTCACGCCCATTGGAAATCACCGTGACCTGGCTGACCTGTCCCTTGTGCTTCTGGGCCCGGGCGTGGTGCCGCTCAACGGCTTTGCGTGCGTTTTCCGCTGAAGAGGCGAATAGTTCGAAATGGATGTGATCCTCTTTTATCCCTTCACTGCGCAGGCCGCGGGAAACTTCGGAGATCATGGCTTCCGGACCGCACAGGAAAAATTCGTCAAAGTCGCGGATTCTGATCAAGTGCTGGTTCAACTCGCCGCCCTTGCGGTTATTGATGTGTCCGCTGAGAATCTCCGCCTCCTGGGGCTCACGGCTGAAAATGTTAATCCAGTGGAATCGCTGCATGTAGCGGTTCTTCAGAAAAGCCAGTTCATTGCGAAACATCATCGTCGCCGTGCGCTGGTTGCCGTAGAGCAGTGTGACCTTGCTCTGCGGTTCGCGCGCCAGCAGCGTTTTGATGATCGAAAGCACCGGGGTAATGCCGCTGCCGGAGCTGATGCACAGGTAGTTGCGGGCCTTGCCAGGGTCCAGTTCGGTAAAGAAATTGCCGCGAGGCGCCATCACCTCGATCGCGTCTCCGGCTTTCAGTTCCTGGTTGGCCCAGCTTGAAAAAACACCGTCTTCAACGTGTTTGATGCCAACCCTCAGCTCACCATCGTCCAGCCCGGAGCAGATCGAATAGGAGCGCTGGACGGTTTCTCCGTCTATGTCCGCCCGGAGGGTGAGATACTGACCCTGCCGGAAAGCGAAAGTATCGGCAAGGTCTTCTGGCACCTCGAAATTCAGCACCACGGCATGATTCGTTTCCTGGCGAAGATCGCTGATTTTCAATTGATGAAAATGGTGGCCCATTGATTTCTCTCTAATTTTAAAGGCATTTAAAGTAATCGAACGGTTCGGCACACTCCAGGCAACGGTACAGTGCTTTGCAAGCGGTGGAGCCAAATTCACTGATGCATTCGGTGTGCTCGCTGCTGCACTGGGGGCAGATCACGGCTGTGCCTGGAGATACGACAGCGCAGCGTCCATCGACAGATTTTTGCGGTGGTGCAATGCCGTATTCACGCAGCTTTTCACGGCCTTCGGCTGTCATCCAGTCGGTAGTCCATGCCGGCGACAGGCTTTGTTTCACCTGGACATCCTGGTAGCCGGCGTCGGACAGAGTTTGCCTGATATCTGCTTTGATCGTGCTCATCGCAGGGCAGCCTGAGTAAGTCGTCGTGATCGTTACGGTCACCTGGCCACCATCCAGGGAAATATCCCGCAGGATGCCCAGGTCGCGGATGGATACAACCGGGATTTCAGGATCCGAAACCTGGCCGAGCAGAGCTTCAAGCCGATCTGTTTCGCTGTCTCCCGGTGGGGCGGTGACCGTGACGTTTTGCGCAGTATTCATGCGGGATTTACCACTCCAGGCCGGGATAAGCCCGCTGCATGAATTGCAACTCGGCCAGCAGATATCCAAGGTGTTCGGTATGCATGCCTTCGCGGCCGCCGCGTATGGACCATTGGCCATCCGGCGTATCCAGGGTGGCCTCCTTCAGCACCGACTGCACGTAACGCTCCCAGTCAGCTTTCAGTGCTGGACGGTCTACTGCGATTCCTGCGTTGATCAGGCTTTGTTCAGTCTTGTCCACTTCGAAAAGCTCATGTGTGTAGCCCCAGACGTCGTTGAATGCCCGCTGCATACGATCATGGCTTTCATCGGTACCGTCACCCAGGCGCTTTATCCATTCTTCGCTGCGTCTCAAGTGGTAGCGTGATTCCTTGACAGCCTTGGCGGCAATTGCAGCCAGGGTCTCGTCCGCTGATTTCATCAGTTCGGTATAGAAACCGACATCGTAAACATCTACCAGGAACTGGCGCGCCATGGTGTCGGCGAAGTCGCCGATGGGCAGTTCACAGATCAAAAGGTTGCGATACTCGCGGCAGTCTCTCAGGTAGGCAATATCGTCCTCATTGCGTTCGGCTCCTTCTGCCTCGCCGGAGTAGGAATAGAACATCATCGCACGGCCGATGAAATCCAGGGCCACGTTGGACAGCGCCAGGTCTTCTTCCAGGAATGGGGCATTGCTCGACCATTCCGACAGGCGGTGGCCCAGGGTTAGCGAATCGTCGCCCAGCGCGATGGCGTAGTTGACAATATCTTGTTTGCCAGCTTCTTTATTGTCTGAATTGGAATTCATCATGTTCCTGGTATTACATACTTTTGACTTCGTCTGGAAGATCGTAATGAGTAGCGTGCCGGTAGGGCTTGTCATCCATCGGATCATAGAACTGCTCGACATCGCTCTCCTGAGAGGCGACGATGTCGCTGGAATTTACCACCCAGATGCTGACTCCTTCGCTGCGGCGCAGGTAGACGTCGCGTGCGTACTCCATCGCCTGCTCATGGTCTTCCGCATGCAGGCTGCCGACATGGCGGTGGTCCAGGCCGCGTTTGGATCGGATAAAGACCTCGAAAAGGGGTAAGGCATTGTGATTCATAATCAGATTCTCCGTTCTTACGCCGCCGTTCAGGCTGCGCTGCGGGTGCTTCGTACCCGGTGCTTCTCTTTATAGGCATGCATGGCGTCACGTACCCAGGCGCCGTCCTCCTGGGCCTTGATATGGTGTGCCAGACGTTGGCGGTTGCAGGCGCCGTCGCCGGAAACCACTCGCCAGAACTCATCCCAGTCGATTTTGCCGAAATCATAGTGCCCACGATCTTCGTTCCAGCGGAGATCGGGGTCGGGCATTTTCAGGCCAATGTACTCGGCCTGCGGTACGGCCTGGTCGACGAACTTCTGGCGTAACTGGTCGTTGCTTTCACGCTTCAGTTTCCATTGCATGGACTTCGCGGTATGGGCTGATTCTGTATCGTGCGGGCCGAACATCATCAGTGACGGCCACCACCAGCGATCGAGGGCGTCCTGGGCCAGGGCCTTTTGCTCCGCACTGCCTCGTGCCAGTACCAGCATGATCTGGTAGCCCTGGCGTTGGTGGAAACTTTCTTCCTTGCAGATACGAATCATCGCCCTGGAGTAGGGGCCATATGAGGTACGCTGCAGTGAAACCTGGTTGACGATGGCGGCGCCGTCCACCAGCCAGCCGATGGCGCCCATGTCCGCCCAGGTTAATGCCGGGTAGTTGAAAATTGATGCGTATTTGGCTTTACCCAGGTGCATGGCCTCAACCATTTGTTCCCTGGATGTTCCCAGGGTTTCCGCGGCGCTATACAGATAAAGGCCGTGTCCGCCTTCATCCTGTATTTTGGCCAATAAAATGGCCTTGCGGCTCAGCGTGGGTGCACGCGTGATCCAGTTGCCCTCCGGCTGCATGCCGATCACTTCGGAGTGTGCATGCTGTGACATCTGCCGCAACACGGTTTTCCGATAATCATCCGGCATCCAGTCTTTTGGTTCGATGCGTTCCTCGTTTGCAACCTTGGCGTCAAATTCCTGCTGGCGCCGTTCGAGTTCCTGTTCGGTCATGTTGATTCCGCTGTTAGTACTTGCTTAAACTGATACAAAATAGATTGCCTGAAGCCATTAATCGTATCATTATTGAGACACATAACGAAACTGCTTTTTTGTGGGAGCGTGCACCTACATGGAGTTTTCAATTACTATGGCGATACCCTGGCCGACGCCAATGCACATGGTGCACAGGGCGTAGCGGCCGCCGGTACGTTGCAATTGGTAGAGAGCGGTGGTTACCAGGCGGGCGCCGCTCATGCCCAGGGGATGGCCCAGGGCGATGGCTCCGCCGTTCGGGTTGATGTATTCGGCATCATCCGGCAGCCTGAGGTCGCGTAGTACTGCCAGGCCCTGGGCGGCGAAGGCTTCGTTCAGTTCGATGACGTCCATCTGGTCCAGACTCAGGCCCGCAATTTCCAGCACTTTACGGGTGGCCGGAGCAGGACCCATGCCCATGATGCGCGGTGGTACGCCAGCAGTGGCCATGGCCACCACACGTGCGCGTGGTGTGAGGCCGTGTTGCGCCATGGCTCCTTCAGATGCCAGCAGTAGTGCACAAGCGCCATCATTGACACCCGAAGCATTGCCTGCAGTGATGGTGCCGTTTTCACGGAACGGTGTGCCCAGTTTCGCCAGCGCCTCCAGGTTGGTGCCAGCGCGGGGATGTTCGTCCTGGTTTATCACCAGGTCTTCTTTGCGTCTTTGTGGGACAGTGACCGCTGTGATCTCATCGGCGAACACACCGTTAGCCTGCGCCCTGGCTGTACGCTGCTGGCTGAGCAACGCGAAAGAATCCTGGTCTGCGCGGCTGATATTGAACTCCTCAGCCACATTTTCGGCAGTCTCCGGCATCGAGTCGACCCCGTATTTTGATTCCATCAGGCGGTTGACAAAGCGCCAGCCGATGGTGGTGTCGTACATTTCCGCCCGGCGGCTGAAAGCGTTGTCCGCCTTGGCCATTACGAAGGGTGCGCGGCTCATGGATTCAACGCCGCCTGCAATGATGAGGTTTGCCTCGCCGCAACGGATGGCGCGGGCCGCACTGCCAACAGCATCCATGCCGGATCCACACAGACGGTTGAGCGTGACACCCGGCACAGAGTCGGGCAGGCCCCCCAGCAGGCTGCTCATGCGTGCGACATTGCGGTTGTCTTCACCGGCCTGGTTGGCGCAACCGTAGTAAACGTCGTCCACTGCGCCCCAGTCCACACTTGAATTTCGCTTGGCTAATGCGCGGATTGGGATGGCGCCGAGGTCATCAGTTCGGACGGAGGACAGGCCACCGCCATAACGTCCGATCGGAGTGCGGATTGCGTCGCAGATATAGGCATTATTCATCGAATTATTCACCTTTGAAGACGGGGGCGCGTTTTTCCATGAAAGCGGCCACGCCTTCCCGGTAGTCGTGACTCTGGCCGAGTTCGCGCATGGTTTTCATTTCCAGTTCCAGTTGCTCTTTGAGCGTATTGCCTGATGATTCGCGCAGCAGTTTCTTGATCATGCCCAGCCCGCGTGTGGGCTGAGTGACAAGGTGTTCGGCCAGTCTCCTTGCTTCAGTCTGCAAGTCCTCGTCATCAACGCAGCGCCAGATCATGCCCCAGTCTTCGGCCTGCTCAGCTGGCAGTTTGTCGCCCAGCAAAGCCAGACCCTTCGCACGCACCAGGCCGACCGCCCGCGGCAGGTTCCAGGTCCCGCCGGAATCAGGAACCAGGCCGATCTTGCAGAACACCTGGATGAAGCTGGCGGAACGAGCAGCCAGAACTATATCGCAGGCCAGAGCGATACTGGCGCCGGCGCCGGCCGCGACGCCGTTAACTGCACAGATCACTGGTTTGGGCAGGCCCATGATGCTCTCGATCAGCGGATTGTAATATTTTTCAACCGACTCCCCCAGGTCCGGCACGCCACCTTCGGCGGACACCGCCCGGTCACCCAGGTCCTGCCCGGCACAGAAGCCGCGGCCGTTGGCGGTGAGCAACAGACAACGAACAGACGCATCCTCCTGCACCTGCTTCATTGCGGCGCGCACTTCCTCGTGCATCTCAACGTTGAAACTGTTGAGCCGGTCGGGACGGTTCAGGGTCAGCGTCGCGACGCCTGAATCAACGTTGAAATCTATGGTCTTGAATGCCATTATTCTGTTTTCCTCGGAAAGACTGGCCGGATTAGCGAGCAGAAAGGATACAAAACGTTTGTTGTAAATAAAAGTTCTGTATCATCTTTATCTTCATGAAAGGAACCACAGGGAAAGGGAATTCAGGTTAAACACAGATGCCCATCTATAGTATCGAAGGACTCGTTCCGGTTGTTGACCCCGGTGCTTTTGTCCATGAAACCGCAGTCCTTATCGGTGACGTGATCATCTCTGACGGTTGTTATGTCGGCCCGAATGCCGTTTTGCGGGGGGATTTCGGGCGTATCGTCATGGAGGAGGGCTCTAACCTGCAGGATACCTGCGTGGCACATACATTTCCCGGCAAGGACTGCATTGTCGAAGTCGATGGCCATATCGGCCACGGCGTGGTGCTGCATGGCTGTCGTATCGGACGCAACGCCCTGGTCGGTATGAACGCGGTTGTCATGGACGACGCGGTGATCGGTGCGGAGTCGATCGTGGGCGCGATGGCGTTTGTGAGTTCGGGATTCACCTGTCCGGAGCGCAGTATGGTGGTGGGATCTCCCGCTCGCGTCATTCGCAGAGTCAGGGAAGAGGAAGTCCAGTGGAAAAGCCTGGGAACAAAGGAGTACCAGCAGTTGGGTGGCCGCTGCCGGATCTCGCATGAGAGGGCAGAACCCCTGGCTGAGCCGGAGCCCGATCGCCCCAGAATCAACATCAGTGATTTCAAACCCAAGGATCAGGTATAAAGGCCCCTTTTTTATGGAGATTCCATTGACCTCTGTTGAACATAAAATCGATACGCTCAGGAGTTGTGTTTTTCTAGGTGATTCACCGGAAAGTGTATTGCTTGCGTTGGCCAGTAATGCCGAAACTCTTCGTGTAGCTGGCGGTGAAACCGTAATCACCAAGGGAGATGCCGGCTCCACTATGTATTTCATCATTTCAGGCAAGGTACGGGTACACGACGGTGAAGTGATCCTGGCCTATCTTGAAGAAGGCGAAATATTTGGAGAAATGGCGGTACTTGACCAGGATGTCCGCAGCGCGTCTGTGACAACCGAGAGCGATGTCATTCTGCTCAGCCTTGAACGCAATGTGCTGTTTGATGCAATCTCCACGAATCCCGAATCTTTCCAGTCGATCCTGCGTGCGGTACTGCAACGGGAGCGGCGTATTGTTGAGGACGTCAAAACCCGCACCGAGCAATTACTGGCTTACGAAAAAGAATTGGAAATCGGGCGGCGGATCCAGGCCGATTTTCTGCCGGAGACTGTGCCGGAAATCGAAAACTGGGAAATCGCTTCCTATTTCGAGGCAGCGCGGGAGGTTGCCGGAGACTTTTTTGACGTTTTCAAGCTCAAGACCGGCAATTACGTGGGTATTGTAATTGGTGATGTGTGTGATAAAGGTGTTGGCGCTGCCTTGTTTATGACCCTGTTCAGGAGCTTGATTCGTGCATCATCGCTGTACGGGTTCATGCAAGAAGCCCCGGGCGAGTTGGATTCAGAGAATGATTCAGCGCACGCCAGCCAAGTGCTTGTAAACAGCATCATGACGACCAATCGTTACATTGCGACAACCCACAGAAAGTCGAGCATGTTTGCTTCGGTATTTTTTGGTTTGTTCGATCCCCAAAACGGGGAACTGATTTATATCAATGCCGGCCACGAAGCACCGATTATTTTCCGGCAGGATGGTAGTCACGAGTTGCTGGATATCACCGGTGGTGTAGTAGGGCTGTTTCCGGGGGCAAATTTCAATGTAGCCACCGCGCAATTGATTGAAGGTGACTTGCTGTTTACGTATACCGATGGCGTGAATGAAGCGAAAAATGAAAACGAAGAACAGTTCACCGAACGGCGCATATTGGAATACGCTGCTCCCGAGGGGAATAAGCCGGAGAAATTTCTCGGCCTCATGCTTGACCACGTCAAGGAATTTCGCGGTACAGCGGCCCAGTCTGACGATATTACGATGCTTGCGCTGAAATATCTGCCGGCAAAGTAGAATGTGTGTACCTGATCCGGCAAAAACCGTTCAACAAGACAAGCTAATCATTAGTGTGTAGAATTTATATTAGGATTAGCTAACACAAGTCTGGAGATGAATTCGTGGGTACACTGCATATTATGGTTGGGCAAGAGCAGGGCAATGTCCCTGTAACGGTTTTAAAGGTAGAAGGAGATATTGATGCCTCCACGCACAATATCCTGCAGGAGAAAGGTTCTGAAGTGATCGCAGCTGGAGCTTCGAATATTTTGTTGGACCTGAGTGGGGTGCATTATATGGGCAGCGCCGGGTTCCGGGCTATCCATGCGATCACCAACATGCTTGACAATTCGGAGTCAGTTGGCATCTCCAAGTCAATGCACCTGAAATTGTATAATCCCTCAGACGAAGTATCGAGAGTCATCAAGACTCTTGGCTTTGATTCTTTCCTTGATATTTTCAGAGACCGGGACGAAGCTGTAAATTCCTTCTGAGCCGGGTTTTTCTGATGAGCACGAAGCAGGGCTTTGACCTGTCGGTCGAGGCCAGTCTGGAAAATTTGCACGAAGTCCGGGATTATATCGACCGGGCGGGTGAAAGCTTCGGTGTAGACAGCAATGTTCTGGCAGACCTGCGCCTGGTGGTCGACGAGGCCGTAACCAACTTGATTCTGCACGGCTACGATGGCCGGTCAGGCCAGGTGGATCTTCACATGGAAAGGGATGGTGA
>Ga0209013_10001079_pt1 | contig 25180 bp, 22 predicted proteins | sample Cruoilmetagenom2_FD_187291 | JGI IMG/M metagenome (GOLD analysis project Ga0209013, IMG submission 187291) | Oil polluted marine microbial communities from Coal Oil Point, Santa Barbara, California, USA - Sample 2 (SPAdes) (version 2) | ecosystem: Environmental > Aquatic > Marine > Oil seeps ... | reverse complement strand
TGCAAAAAAAATTTATAAAATAGGAAACGGTAGTGGCTCTCAAAGTGTTTTGCCAAATCAAATATCGGCTATTACTAAAAAAAACTTTAATATTAGTTGTATAACCTTTGTTTGGTAATTGTTGAACTCAAATTTCCATAAAAAATTCCTTGCGTGCATCCACAATAAAGTTTAACATCTGAGACTTCATAGAGGATTCTATTATAATCCTCGGTTTCAAATAGAGCCGAGTATTCAACAACTTCAAGCCCGTTTTGATTTGAAATATAGCCGCACCAAAAGGCCCACATAACAAATAAGCATAATTGTTTTTTTTTGTCTTTAACAAGGACTATCTTGGGAATAGTTTACTTTTTAATGGAGCTAAACAAAGATGCTCAAGAGAACGAAGAATGTTGATCAATGATACTCAATTATTCTAATCTTCAACCAAAGGAAATCTAAGCAGATGAGAGTTTTACTTGTAGAACCGCCAGTAAGTCCATTTGACGTCCCCACAACTATATTGGCAATGCCCCCCCCTTATCATCTTGAAATTTTAGCGGGAGCGCTCATCAAACACCACGATGTACAAATTGTTGATTTAAGGCTTGGATCCGATATTAGTTCAGAGTTGGTCGATTTTAGGCCCCACATGGTTGGGTGCTCCTGTGTGGCAGCCAACAGTCACCTGGCTAAGCAGGTGCTGAAGCAGGTAAAAAATTACAATCGTGAAATATTTACGATACTCGGAGGGCATCATCCATCATTGATGCCGGAGGATTGCGATGATGACTGTATTGACGCCGTGGTAATCGGTGAAGGGGAGCAGACACTTGCTGAACTGGCAGCTATAAGTGAGCGCAATGATAATTTATCAGGTATTAAAGGGATTGCATATAGGGATAAAGATGGGAATTTTAAAATCAATCCTCGCCGCGAATTAATGGATTTAAATACCTTGCCGATGCCAGCCAGAAATCTGACGCATAAATATAGAAAAAATGGTCAATATTACAGAGCCAGTTGGCGGCCGATCGACTGCATCATCTCTTCGCGGGGGTGTCCATTCAAGTGTAAGTTCTGTGGACTCTGGAAAATTAACCAGGGCAAATACCGTTGTCGTCATCCCGAATTGATAGCCAATGAACTTGAGACAATAACGGATACCTATATTAGCTTCATTGATGATAATACGCTTGACAACACAAAATATGCCTATCAATTGGCGGAAATTATCAAGCAACGACAGATTTTTAAAAAATTTGAACTGTATGGACGCACCGATACAATTGTACGACATCCCGAACTGGTTGAGAAATGGTGCGATGTCGGTATGGAATTGCTTCTGGTTGGACTTGAATCATGCGACAATGATGCCATTAAGAAAATGAATAAACACACTACCACAGAGATGAATAAAAAGGCGATTGAGATTTGCCGGGCCAATGGGGTGGAGCTTGCAGCTTATCTGATTGTTGATCCGGATTTTGATCGCGATGATTTCAAGCGGTTGGCGGAATACGTATCCCGAAATAACCTAACCCATCCTGTCTTTACAATCCTGAGCCCATTCCCCGGCACAGATTTCTATAATGAGGTGAAACACAAATTAATTACCCAAAGCTTTAAGCTTTATGATTTTTTTCATACCGTTTTACCCACCAGACTCCCACTGGACGAGTTTTATGAAGAATTTTTAAATCTGTATCGCAATGCCTATCAAACAAAGGACTTTATTAAAGCGGTATTTCAAAGAAAGGCGGTATTAACGCCGCGGCTCATCGTCAAGAATTACAAATTCCGCAAGCGGATGCAGGCGCTCAGGAGTCATCACGATATAGTTTAGCTCCTTTAGGAGTAATTCTAATTTAAATGCGATGCAAGATTTATTGTTGTACGGTTTTGATGGTATTATTCAGGGAATTTTTGGGTAGCGATGCTTTTTTGAGAATGCCTTGGCTAAAGCCCTGGAAACCTCATAATGGTTTGCTTCGTGTGCAGGATAAACCGCTTTAATGAAATCTTTCTGCTGTGGTGAAGCCTTCTTCCACGTATCTGTTTTATCAATAAAAAAAGTAAAAAATTCTTCATCTGACATAGGGCAGATCATATTTTCGATCCTGTTATAGACCTCAAGCTCCTTTTGATCTGAAAAATTTAGAATGGAAAAGGGAAATATACGGTGTTTGTGCCGCAACCTGATTTTCTCCTTTAGAGATACATTTAAAAGCACAGCAGGTGCTCCGTTAACTTTGGCATAATTTCGTTCCAGCCCTATTTTCTCAAAAGAAAGCTTTCGGCAATAAAAACCTTCATGGCGTGGATGAACGGTTATAGTTAGATCAGATGAATTTTTTTTCTGCCAGGCGTGCAAGAAGGCACAGTAAAATAAACCCGCCAGAATCTTGAGAGGGCTTTTTGCCGCGTGATTTGTACCCAATGAGATAAATTCGCAAATTTGTCCTCCAGCATTACGAACTTTATCGACTTCATTTTTGTAAAGTTCGTCCGCTGGCAATCCGATTGGAGAGTCAAAAACAAGGGTAAGAGCACCTACTATTTTGCCTTTCTCATCCTCAGAAATGAAGGTTGTTGTCTCGGGTAAAGCATCGTAAATAGAAAGCCAGAGTCCGTTGGAATTGCTTTTGGCAAGCCCTGTTTGGGAATAAATCTCATAAAGAAGTTTATAAGCCTGCTCTCTAAGTTCGGACTTGTTTGCAGAGCGAACCGTGAACTTTCCATCAAAAAATTGTATTCCCTTTTCCTCTTCATGAATATGAGGGACTTCTGACGTTAAGGATCTATTATCTGCAGGCTCAAAAGAATTACTGCTCACCTTTTCAACATTAGATAATCTCGGCATTGTGCCTCTCTTTAAGTCAATTAAACAATTGATAATTTCAATTCTTTTAAATACTGATGTGTCTGTAACACACGAGAAAAAACACTTCAAGCAAAAATATCTATTCGAATCCGTTGGTTAATAAATTCGAAAATTACAAACTTCACTCGACTATTCCTCTAAAGCATATTTCACAGCTGCTTTAGCGTGGATTTCGGTCGTATCAAACAGCGGAACGGAACTATCTTCAGGCTTTACCAGTAAACCGATTTCAGTACAGCCTAAAATGACTCCCCCGGCGCCTTCGGCGACCAGTGCCTGGATAATTTCGGCATATTTTTGTTTGGAGTCCGAATTGATAATTCCGGCGCACAATTCGTCATAAATAACCCGGTGGACTGTTTCCATTTCGTCTTCCGCAGGAATGATGACATCCAGGCCGTATTTGTCCACCAGCCTGCCTTTATAGAAATCCTCTTCCATGGTAAAGCGGGTTCCCAGAAGGGCAATCTTGTCGATGCCTTCTGTTTTTATTTTTTCGGCGGTTGCATCCGCAATATTGAGCATGGGTATCTTGATATTATTTTGTACTTGATCGTACAATTTATGCATGGTGTTTGTACAAATAATTACAAAATCGGCCCCACCTCTCTCTAAGCTCCGGGCGGCTTCAATCATGATTTTTGCCAGTTCATCCCATCGGTTTTGATGCTGGAGGGTTTCAATTTCGGCAAATTCCACCGAATACATGATGGATTTGGCCGAGTGCAACCCGCCGAGTTTTTCTCTGACAGTTTGGTTGATGATCCGATAGTATTCGATTGAAGACTCCCAGCTCATGCCGCCGATCATTCCGATCGTTTTCATCGTTTTCCTCCAGTTGAAAAATTCAGTGCCCGCCAGCATTGTATCATTGTGGTGCTCGACCGCTTTATGCTCCCTTATTGGCGAAGTATACTATACAAATTGGCGAGTCTATTGCTAAGTTCATCATTATGATTTCTATCGTTCTGGCTAAAATGCCATGCCGGAGTTTCATCGCCCAAAGCTTGCACCAGCTGCCATTTATGCTCGAAAGAGCGGCCTTTCAATTTTTCGAGCGCATTCAACTGTTCCGGACTGATCCAAACCGTATTGACTTTATTGATAGCGGCCCGGGTAATTTTCAGTTTGTCGATTTCGGCAGATGACAGGATGAAATCGCGTTGCATGGAATTAATTTTGACGCGTTTATTGAACTCTTTGCTGAATTGCACGGCTGTGTCAAAGTCTTTGTCCGCCAGACCCACGAGATGTTGCGTGGATATTCCAGCTTCTTTGATGCGTGCCATTGCAGCAGGCGTCAGCTTATAAGTCATCGGCTGGTAAGTGTTTTGGTGAAAAACATTTTGCAGAAAAAAAAGTAAGAACAGGCTAAAAACTCCCGCAATAATCGGTGTAATCACCCATCCGCTGGTAATTCCCCCCAGTGTACGCCAGCGGATACCCCTGCCGCCCTTAAGCAAACCGATACCGATCACGGCTCCCACGATGGCCTGGGAACTGGAAACAGGAACCAGGGGGATTGCAGGCAATCCATGACTGGTTAGGAATCTTTCAAGACCCTGGGATGCAAACAAAAACAGAACCAGGGAGTGGGCACTGACCACCGCGAAGGCAGCAACCGGAGAAAGTTTCATGATACCTTCGCCGACCGTTTCCATCACTCGCCGGGAATACGTTAACACACCGACGGCAATCGCCACGCCACCAAGAAAAAACAACTGTTGAGCCGAGGAAAGATTGAAAACCCCAAAAATGGAAATATCCGTAAAGGGTGAAACTGGAATAAAGACTCCCATGACATTGGCGATATTATTTGCGCCCAGGGAATAGGAACCAAAGGCGCCGACTAAAAGCAGACCCCATCGTGTCATCAAGTCCAGACGGAACATGTGGATATTAAAATGGTGAATAATAAACACCACGATTTTATATAAAATTACGGCAAATACAGCGGCAAGGGTGGGACAGGCAACCCATGTCAGAACAATCTTTGTCAAGGAGTTGGTATCGGTTACTGACCCGGAAAAAATATTCCAGCCGATGATTGCACCGACGATTGCCTGGGAAGTGGATACCGGAAAACGCATACGCGTCATTAAATAAACGCTCAGCGCTGCTGCAAATGCAACGATAAACGCCCCGGTAATTGCATTCACTGACCCCAGCTTGGTTAAGGTGTGGGAGGCACCGGCCCCGCTCAGGACGGCTCCCAGTATGATGAAAATGCTGCAACATATGGCGGCGGTTTTAAACCGAATCATCTTACTGCCGACCGCGGTTCCAAATACATTCGATGCATCGTTGGCTCCCAGCGACCAGCCGAGAAAAAGACCGCTTGATAGAAAAAAAGCGAACATTCTGTCCTCCTACAGCGATCGCTTGATGACGTAAATGCTCAGTTTGTCAGAAACATCTTCAGCCCTGTCGGCGATTTTGTCGACATGCATGACGAAGTCGCGCAACTGCATTTTCTGGCTCAGGTGCAGATCGTCCTTATTGAAGATCGCACGCTGCAGGCGCGTGGAGACCTTGTCCGATTCGGTTTCCCAGTAAGAGACCTTGTGCATGTGATCGGCTACCCCGGAAATTTTTTTAAAAAACGCCCGCGATGACCGCACCATGGCTTCAACGGCCTCCACGACGTGATTTATCAGTTCTTTGAAACCCTCATGGAACTCAGGGTGGATTTCGGGTTGTTCGATGTCAAACCGATAAAGCGCTCCTTTAAATCGATCCAGAAGCGCATCCATAGCTTCTAAAAGTTCCAGCACGTCGCCTCTGGACTCCGGAATCAGGGTCTGGATGTAGAGCTGTTCCTCCAGAGACCGGCGCAGGGCATCTCCCTGGTGCTCGACGTCGACCATATGCTCAATTTTTTCACTAAACGCAGATTGATTCCCCTTTAGGTAATCAGAGACGCCATGCTTAAACAGCAGCCCCGATTCACTTACCTGGTCCAAAAAATCGTCGATTTGTTTGCCGATATCGAGTCTTCGTTTAAGTATTGTAAACTCCATAATCTATCCTCTTTAAAGTGTTTCATGATTCTAAATAAGAAGGAACACTTTTTAATGCCGTAAGCTAGGCGGTTTGTCAATCCATTTTAGCTTCTAAGTATCTCATATGGCAGTTAAAATTTTCATTTGAATGTGCCAAAGATTTTTGCAGATTGAAAAAAATCCTGGTTGGCGAGAAAATACTACCGGATGAAACTGCGCTCACAAAAATAATTCCGTCATTATTTGTTAGTATTTGTAACTTAAGGTAAATATAAAATTTAATATAGAAAAATATTGACAGTAACTTACAAATAATATTAATGGAGCTGGGGATGTAAATCACCGCCGTTGGTAAACGGCAGTCATCCGCTCTTTATCAAAGGAGGTGGTTAATAGTACCTGGAGTATTGGAGTGATGGAGTAATGGATTGATGAATGGTTGATATAGTGGAAAAATATAAACCATCTTGATTCAGACCCATGGAACTGGGTATGAAATTGCTGGCTGGGTTGGGAAAATGATTTAGTCTAACCAAAAGTGCCGCAGCGGGGAAATGCCATGAAAAATTTGCTGACGACTAAGGAAGTCGCCAACTTTCTGAATGTAAATGAAAAAATGGTATATACGCTGGTTTCTGAAAAAGGATTGCCGGCCTCTAAAATTACGGGCAAATGGCTCTTTCCCGGGCATCTGGTGGAACAATGGGTTGAAGCCAATACCATAAATTATCCGCAAAACGGTGTTCCCCTTCCACCATACAACGGCCTACTCATAATTACCGGCAGCAACGATCCGTTGCTGGATAGGGCCATTTCCCTCTTCAACAGCCATCAACCCGATCAACTGGCTGTTTTCGGAAATCTTGGAAGCATGGGCGGACTGAGAGCCCTGCGGCAAAATCTTTGTCACATCGCATCCAGCCATCTGCTTCAGGATGATGAATCGGAATACAATTTTGATTTTGCCTTCAAGGAGCTGGATGAAATGCCGGCGGTGGTTAATTTCTGCCGGCGTGAACAGGGCATCCTGGTGCCAAAGGGCAATCCGAAAAACATCGCAACGGTGGCAGATTTGGCCAAGCCAGGGATGAAAATTGTCAATCGATCGCTAAGTACCGGAACCCGCCTGTTGTTGGACAAAGAACTTAAAAAAGTCGGGATAAACGGAGAAAAAATAGAGGGTTACGCCACCGAAGTTTCCCGCCATCTGGATGTGGGTCTGGAGATCTTATCCGGACGAGCGGATGCAGGCCCCGCTATTCGTGCGGTGGCCGGACTGCTGGATTTGGATTTCATCCCTCTGCGGTGGGAAAGATTCGATTTGATGATTTCCAGGGAACGGTTTTTTGATGAAGGGATCCAGCGGTTTTTGGGCATTCTTCATGAAACCACATTTCAGCAAATGGCGACCCAGGACTTCGCCGGTTATGATGTCGGTTCAAGCGGTCAGATGATTTTTCCGACAGAGTCAGAAGACAGAAAATAGAATGCGGAAGTGGGACCCGTCGTCGTCCGATAGGGCGGGACTATGCCGCGGCTAAAGGTGCGGAAGGTGGAATCTTGAAGCAGAGAGCATAGCGCATGGAGCAAAGAGCAGAGGGCAAGATTAGCGGTTGATTAAGTTGATTGGTTGAATGGTTGATAGAAATAACTCAGCAAACCCACTAAACTTAGTCAACATAGTCAACTCAATCAACCCAATAATCCAGACGATTTAAACGACCAAACGAAAATAATCATCAAAACGAATCAAACGATGCAAAGGAGATGTGTGATGAGTCGAATCGGAAAGGTTGCTGTTGGGGTGTTATTGGTATTTTGCCTGGGAGCATTTAATGCATGGGCCGGGGAAAAAATTATCAAAATGTCCACTACGACTAGTACCCAGGCTAGTGGGTTACTAGATGTGATTCTTCCGGAGTTTGAAAAGGATAGCGGGATTAAAGTCAAGGTCATTGCCAAGGGTACGGGAGCCGCAATCCGGGACGGCATGGACGGCAATGTAGATGTTATTTTTGTGCATGCCAAAGCCCGGGAAGAAAAATTCATTGCCGAAGGTTACGGCACCAAACGCTATGCCGTAATGCATAACGACTTTGTTATCCTGGGGCCCTCATCGGATCCAGCGGGTATCAAAGGATTTAACTCGGCTGGAAAAGCGATGAAAAAAATCGCCGTCGCCCGGGCAACATTTGTCTCCCGCGGTGATGACAGCGGCACGCATACCAAAGAGCAGGCACTCTGGAAAGCGACCGGACTTCCTCTGGAAAAAGAGACCCAAACAATCGTGAAAAAGGGAAAAGAAAGAGAAATCAGTTTTCTGCACCCGCAAGGGCTGGGGCAATGGTACCTTTCCATCGGCCAGGGTATGGGAAAGGCCCTGACTTTTGCCGATGAGAAACAGGCCTACGTTTTAGCTGACCGAGGAACTTATATAAAATACAAATTCGGTCGGGAAACGCCGATAGACCTTGAGGTGCTGTGTGAGGGAGATTCGATGCTGGCGAACCCCTATGGTGTGATTCCAATTAATCCCCAAAAGCATCCCCATGTCCAATATGAGTTGGCCAAAGAGTTTGCCGAATGGCTGGTTTCAGAAAGAGGGCAGACCGTGATTGCCAATTACAGGCTTATAGGCAAGCAGTTGTTTTATCCGGATGCGCTCCCTTAGTACGGTGACAATACCTTCTATGTGACATTGTCTCGACAATTGTAGTTTCTTTATGGAAATATCGGGTCCACGGGTTCAGAGTTCAAGGTTCAGGGTTCAAGGTTGGGGATCAGAGGCTCAGGTTTTCCTTAACCCTGAACCGTGAACCTTTGAACCTGTAAATCCTTATTGTGATTAAGGTAATGGTAAGGGCTTAGAGGTATTTACGTTTTGACAACTCTATAAGGTTTATTTCATGGATTTACTGATAGACAGCTTTATCTCAGCCATCCGGCTGATTGTCTCTATGGATGCTGAAATGGTCGCCATTGTCGGAGTGTCACTGAAGGTCAGCTGCACATCGACGGCATTGGCCGGCCTGATCGGGGTGCCCCTGGGCTTTACGATCGCCTTCAGTGAATTTGTCGGCAAGCGTATGACGATCACGGTGTTGAACACGCTGCTGGCCCTTCCGACGGTGGTCATCGGTCTGTTTGTATACGCCTTCATCTCCCGTCGAGGCATTTTTGGACCTTTTGATCTCCTTTATACCCAGCGAGCCATTATCATCGGCCAGGCGATTCTGATCATACCGGTAGTGGCCGCCTTTACCATTGCGGCCATCAGCCGGATCGACGAACGCTATCGCAAAACTGCCATGACACTAGGTGCCAACCGCCTCCAAACAGCCTGGATTGTATTCAGAGAGGCGCGTTTTGGAATTGTGGCCGCAATGGTTGCAGCATTTGGGCGGGTGATATCCGAGGTCGGAATCAGCATGATGCTGGGTGGCAATATCAAAGGGTTTACACGAACCATGACCACTGCCATGGCCCTGGAATACGATAAAGGCTCCTTTATCCTGGCCGTTGCCCTGGGTATTGTTTTGCTGGGTCTTAGTTTCGGCATGAATATATTGTTTCATTTCTTTCAAGGCAGAGTTCACTCTCAATGATTTATACAGTATCTGATTTGATTAAGAAGTATGGATCGCGAACGGTTTTAGACATTCCGTATCTCGAGGTTGAAAAGGAACAAATTTATGCCTTGCTGGGAGCAAATGGCGCCGGGAAAACCACCCTCCTAAATATACTTGGATTACTGGAAGCACCCACCGCCGGACGGATTCAATACTGCTCCCGGCCGGTCAATTATGCGGAATCTGCCTTACAGTCCCTGCGCAAAGAAGTTGTGCTGGTAGATCAGCACCCCATTTTATTTACCACTACTGTTTTTAAAAACCTTGAATTTGGTTTGAAAATCAGAAAAATTAATAAAAAAGAACGCTACCGCATTATCGACGAGAGCCTGGATCTGGTGGGAATGCGTGAATTTTCAAGTGCCCCGGCCCAGCACCTTTCCGGTGGTGAAACCCAGCGGGTGGCAATTGCCCGGGCGCTGGCGCTTTCGCCCAAAGTTTTTTTGTGCGATGAACCGACCTCCAGCGTGGATGTTGAAAACCAGAATATTATCATCACGATATTGAGACGAGTCAATGAGATTAAAAAAATTTCAGTACTGTTCACCACCCACGACAGGTCCCAGGCGGCACGCCTTGCCCATCATACAATCGTTTTAAATCACGGGCGGTTGGTACCGACCATGTATGAGAATATATTCAGGGGTGTCCTGCAAACCGATCCATTCGGTCAACCTCAGTGTACAATTCAGGATAAAATACATCTGTCCCTCAGCGGGGATCAGATCAAAGATAAACGGAAAGCAGTCAGCGTCTTTATAGACCCGGAAATGATCAGGTCTGTAAAACTGCCTGGAGATCAAGCCACTCAGAATGAATTGCGCGGGCGCGTTGTGCAAATGATTGAGGAGAATGGTAACGTTCGGGTTGTGGTCGATGCCGGTATCTGGGTGGCGCTGTTAATTTCTAAAAAGCGCTATCAAGAGATCAGATTTATGGTTGGCGAAACGATCGATTTATATATTCCGCCTGAGGCGGTGCACATTATATAAATCAAACGACGAATGACGAATGACAATTGACGAATGATGGAATCGCTTCGCTCTGTCTTTTTGCAGGTTGAAATCCCAAGAAAAATATATTAGTTTAAGCCTGTAAGCAAATGCAACTCTTTTTAAGGAGAATGAAACTGAAAACAAAGACGGACAAAATTGGTCGCAATGATACTTGCCTTTGCGGCAGCGGGTTGAAATACAAAAAATGCTGCCTTGGCAAAAACGGAAAAGACGCCCTGGACCTTGGAGAATTATATCTCCGTAAATATGGCATCCGATTAAAGCAAAATTCCGATATCGAGGGCATTCGTCAGGCCGGACGACTGGTACTGGACACCCTTAACCTTGTGGAATCCAAAATTAAACCCGGGCTGGCCACCGATGAAATCAACACCCTGGTGCATGAATATACGGTTAAACATGGCGCTACCCCTGCACCGCTGAACTATCGCGGTTTCCCCAAAAGCGTCTGTGTCTCCATCAATGAAGTTATCTGCCACGGGATTCCCGGCAGCCGTGTCATCAAAGACGGTGATATTGTCAATGTCGACATTACTTCCATTTTAAACGGTTACTACGCCGACGCGAACAAGACTTTTTTTGCCGGCAAGCCCGGACCGGATGCCCGCAAAATCGCTGGCATTGCCCGGGAATGTCTCAGAAGAGGGATGGCCGCCGTAAAACCGGGCAATACCCTGGGAGATATCGGTTGGGCCATTCAAACTTATGCCGAGGCCCGGGGATGTTCGGTGGTTCGTGAGTTTGTGGGGCACGGTGTGGGGTTTGATTTTCATGAAGCGCCCCAGGTTCCCCATTTTGGCCATAAAGGTGCAGGCCTTACGCTGATTCCGGGGATGGTTTTTACGATAGAGCCGATGATCAACCTCGGACAAAAAGAATTAAGAGTACTGGACGATAATTGGACGGCGATCACCAGGGACGGATCTTTATCCGGCCAATTTGAGCAAACCGTTCTGGTCACTGAAAATGGGGTAGAGAGCCTGACTCCCTACGATTTGTGATTTCGGATATAATGAAGCATGGCGCAGAGGGCAGGGCGCATAGCGTAACGAAGGAAACATTAGAGTAAATCGGAATAGATTCGTATGAACCTAAGAGTGCAGTGCAGTAGGGTAGAGGACAAAAGTTTTCAAATTTGGCGCAAAGTAGCTAAGGAAGGAGCTTTTTTTCGCCATGCGCTATGCTCCATGCTCTTTGCTTACTTCAACGATCTATACGGTCTTAACGTTCCGAATTATCCACACCGAACTACTTCGCCCTGAATAATATAAATACCAGCTGTGGATTAAACAAAAAAAAATATGCGCAGCATAAATTAATTAATCCGCTGACCTTCGATCAAACTTCATTCTTCAGCTTTCAAAGAACAATATAGATCCTCGAATGTGCTATTTTTCAGGGCGGATTAATTAGTCCACAGATCCACATCAATCAGGCCGAGTTTGGCGGCATAGCGAACCAGTTCAATGGTGCTGTGAAGGTCCAGCTTATTCATGATGTTGGCGCGATGATTTTCCACGGTTTTGGGACTGATGAAAAGCTTTTGGGCAATCTCTTTTGATGATAAACCTTCCGCCAGCGGACGCAGAACTTCCTGTTCCCGGGCGGTAAGTTTGCCGTATCGGGCATCGGTAATCTTCGTTTCTTTTCCCGGCAGTTTCATCAGGGTTTCAACGACCTGGGTTGAGACCGCACTGTCCAGAAAATAGTCTCCCCTTAAAACCGTCTTGATTCCTTTCAGCAGCCCTTCAGCGGCAGATTCTTTAACCACGAATCCGCTGGCACCAGCCTGAAAAGCTTCGGCCATATAATCAACTTTGGAGTGCATGGTGACGATCATAATTTTTATCTCCGGTAACTGCTCACGGATTTTGCGGGTCAACTGGATACCGCTCATATCCGGCAATGACAGGTCGATCATCATCAAATCCGGTTTTAATTTTTTGGCCTTGTCAAAACCTTTTTGACCGGTGCCGGCTTCGCCGACGATTTCGTAACGCCGGTCGCCTCCGATGATAGTCTTCAGACCTTCCCTGAAAAGGGGATGATCATCAACAATCACAATGGATGTCTCAGCGGCCATTTTTTCTCTCCCGGCAGGGAACTTCGATAAAAATACGGGTACCCTTTGAGGGCTGGGATTTGATATTCATTGTGCCTTTGAGCAAACTGACGCGTTCCTCCATGTTGGACAGTCCCATCCGTTTTTCTTTCAGCGCCTTGGCCAGGCGCCTTTCAACGTCAAAACCCTTGCCGTTGTCTTCGATACGCAAAATGATGTTGGGCGATGATGCCACCAGCCTGACGATCACATGGTCGGCCTCGGCATGCATTCTAATATTATTGAGTGCTTCCTGAATCAGGCGATACAGGTTGATGGCGGTATCGAATTCCAGTTTTAGATCCTTGATGCCGGCCGAATAATAATCAACACTTATATTATTGCTTTCAGCGAAGTCCTCGCAGTATTGATAAACCGTGCGACCGATTCCCAACTGCTCCATCCCCGGCGGTCGCAAATCATAAGATAGATCTCTGACCGAGGAAATGGATTCCTGCAAGACCTTTGATATTTCGGAAATCTTCTTTTTTTTCTTCGGGGATAGTTTCTGGGGTTCATCAAAAAGTGTTTCAAGACCGATTTTTAAGGTCGACAGGTCCTGGGCCACGTGGTCATGCAGGTACCTGGCGATGCGGTTACGCTCATTTTCCTGGACTTTGATCAGTTCCTGGGTCAGGGCACGAATTTTTTCTTCGGCCTGTACACGTTCGGTAATATCCCGCACCGAGCTGATGATTTTTTGACGCCCCCCGGAAAAGAATTTGCCGACGGAAATTTCCCCGGGAAATTGACTGCCGTCTTTTCTCGTAAAATTGCGCAGGGGGATTTTCATGCTGCGGGTTTCATCATGGCCGACCTTTTCAACCACGGATCGCGTTTTTTCCTTCTCGGCCGATGTATCCTCAACCGTCAGGGCCAGGAATTCTTCTTTCGAATAGCCGAAAAGGTTCAAGGTGGACGGGTTGGCGTCTTCATATCGCAGGGTTTCAGCATCAAGGATCATCACTGCATCGGAATCGCTTTCAAAAAGCTGCCGGTATTTTTTCTCGGAATCCAGCACCGCCTCTTCGGCCTGTTTGCGCTGGATGGCGGCACCGATGATATTGGCAGCCGTCTTGAGGGCTTCGATTTCCACCGGTGACCATTCGCGCCGGGCACGACAGTCATCAAAACCAATAAAACCCCACCAGCTATCGCCGACGAAAATCGGCGCTACCATGATCGAGATAATGTTTTGAGCGGAAAGCAGGGCTATTTCCGTTTCCGGCAAGTCCTCGACATTACCATAAATGAGTTCGCCTTTGCCCAGCGTCTCCATCCATCGTCCGAATCCGGCCTCGACCCATGGCATTTTCTGAAGGTCGGGATTGGTTATCTGGCGGTCGATTCCCGGTGAGGCCCACTCATAGCAATGACTGGTAACCGGAGTTCCGTCATCACGGGTGTGGTTTTCAAAAACATACACCCGGCTTACTTCGTCAGCATGCCCTAATTCTTCCAGTATGGGTTCGATACTGCTTTCCGTAAGCCCCATTCTTAAAAACCGTTCCGTAAACAGGTATACAGCCTTTAAGATATTATCCCGGCGCCGAAGCAGTTTAAGGGCCAGCTCGCGTTCTTCTTTCTCCAGTTCACGCTCTTCGATGGATCTGAAACGATAGACTTTTGATTGAGAATCCAGACTGTCCAAATGGTCATAGATCGATTTTGCGGTCATCGCTTTGGTCCTTGGTTTCATAAATTAAAAAAGCCCTTACGATTTTGTATCACCGATACAATGTAAGAGCCGTGATGGATCCCATGAAGGTTTTCTCCCGTAAAACTCACAGTCACTATAGGCTAATCGTACAGGACTTGTCAATGCAGGCCGTTACTGCTCTATGGTAACGTTAAAGTAAATTCTAAACCAGTTGCATCAGACACCACAGTTGTATCGTATCGATTCGCAAACCCTGGCCTGCCGGTGATGATGCCGTTGGGCACAGCTGTAAGAGGGTCATTTGTTTGGTCCGCCTGAGGCGGATTGGTCATTGGAATTTGTTTGAGATAAGGTCTCTGTGATGTGACAACTAAAACCAAAGGGTAGTTCATACACCTCAGAACCACCCTTTTGTTACGCAGTAAATGTAGCCTCCCCTGCGTTTAAGAATTAATTTAGTTACCCCATTTTCTACTTTATATAATCCGGCTTGTCCATAGGTGGATCGGCTTATTTTTTTAGGGAAAATTCCCATGATTCGGGATATTCTCCTGAGATTTAACGGACGAATATATTTAGAAAACCAGCAAAAATCCATCGCCGGGCTGAGGGCCGCTATTGGATGCGCCTATACATAACCCAACTTTATAACCATAACAGGATTGCTTAGATACTGTCCATCCACGGTTATAACTACTTGTAACCAATAAAAACAAAAACACCTATATTGGGATTTGGGATTTTAGAAGCTTAGGCAGAGTCCAGCAACCCCCTTTTAGGGTTTAATGAAAGCTATGTTCTCTATAGACCTGGATTCATTACTTACACTTCAGAAACCAGTCCTTCCGGCCGTTTGCCCGTCTTTTTGTCTACAATCTGTAAAATACCCAGCATAACCAGCACAATCACAATAATAACGGTACACATGGCATTGGCACTTGCGGTCCAGCCATCATTGTCCAGCATGATGATTTCAATGGCAGCCAGATGCACTGTGGCGGAGACCAGGAAAATTACGGCACTGATGGTGGTCATCGAGCGCATGAAAAAATAGACAAAGTTTTGAAAAAAAGCGACCCTTGAAAGCGGAAAAATGATTCTGAAAAACGTCCGCAGGGTATCTCCGCCGAGACTTATGGATGCTTCCTCAATGGATGAATCGATATTTCTCAGATTGGAAATACTGGCTAATATTCCCAGGGTAAAATTGCAGATGACGATGTTGATAATAATTATCCAGGGGGTCCCATAAAATATGTAATACGGTTTGTTAAACGCCAGGATATAGCCCAGCCCCATGACAAGTCCGGGGATTGCCGCCGGCATGACCGATAAAAAATAGATACCCTGTTTAAAGAAAGGTCTGCGGGTTTCCATAACATAGCCGGCAACCAGTGTTAAGAATGCCCCCGCAATACCGACGATTAAAGAAACCCAGACGCTGGTCCAAATGGCGGAATATCCCGCAATCGATGGGAAACTGTAATGCTCTAAGGTTAATGTCCAGTCATATGGCCAAATTTTAACAAAAGAGCCGATGATCACGGTGGCAAATACCAAAAAAATTGCGAAAGTTACCAGACTGCAATAAATCGTATAGGATATCTTTTTTAAGGGCCGGGATGGAGGAATGACGGGTTTGGCGGCCCCGCTGATCATGGAAAATGTCTTGCGTGAGATATAATAGTTTAACATGAAGGCCATCATCGACGGCACCAGCAGGATGATGCTGATGGTGGCCCCCAGATCAAAGCGATAAAGATTGGTGACCTGGGCATAAATTTCGGTCGCCAGGACGTTATAGTTAGCACCAATGACAACAGGATTACCAAAATCGGTAATAGTCAGATTGAATGTTAACGCGGCGGCGCTGAAGATTCCGTATTTTGCAGACGGAAGCGTTATGCGGGTAAACACCTTAAAAGGCGTTGCGCCTAAACTTTCCGCGGCCTCATCCAGGCGGATATCAACCGCCGAAAGGGTCGTAAATAAGATCACAAACGCATGGGGCAGACAATAAAGGACTTCTGAAACAATAATTCCGGTTGCGCCATAAATATTCCAGTCGGTTTTCAAAAGATGGGCGGTAATCAGCCCATTCCTGCCGAACAAATAAATCAGCGCCAGGGCTTGAACAATGGAGGGCGCCACCAGCGGCATCATGATGACATTCCGGAAAAAGGGTTTTCCGGCCATCGTTGTTCGGGTCATGGCATAAGCATAAAAGAAAATTATAACCGTTACGATAATCGTGGTGACAGAAGAAACATACAGGCTATGCCAGAGCGCATTTAAGGTATACGAGGTGGTGAAGTATTTGTGGAAATTAGCCAGCGTAAAATTGGCCAGACCGAACTCGCCGCCCTTGAAAAAACTCAACTTAAGAATCGCCGCCAACGGAAACAGCATAAAAAAGCAAAGAAGCAGCCCGATAAAAATGGTGACGGTGGGAACAATGAATTTATCAATTTCCATCCGCGTGGCTGAAACTTGATACGGGGTCACTATGGCTTCTGCAGATGACGAGGTATTCATATTTTAACCTGGGTTGAGTGGTTCAGCGTTCAAGGTTCCCGGTTGAAGAGCCCTAACCACCGCATCCTAAAGGAATTTCGTATCCATAAATCTTCAGTCTTCAATCTTCAATCGTCAATATTCAATTCCGGCTTGTCCGGGTTGGGATTAAATAAGTTTTTTAAATAGCTCCGAATATACATGGAAGGTATCCGGCGGAAAATAGAGCTTTAATTTATCCTTTCTTTTTAAATTTGTTTTTTCAAACTCTTTTTCCGAAATATCCACGATCATTTCTTCTTCTTCAAGAATGAATGTAATTCTTACAATTGCGCCGAGAAAATTGATAACCTCTGCTTCAACCTCGACAACATTGGACGGCACATAGTGCTCAGCGGCCAGGGTCTCATCCACCAGTTCAATATTTTCAGGTCGAATGGCAAGATGAACCGTTTCGCTGTCAACATCAACCAGGTTTGAAACCGTTAGTTCCAACCGGCCGAATTTGACTTTCCCATTCTTTTTCTTTCCGGTGAAAAAATTGGAAGTCCCGACAAATTCCGCAATAAAACTTGTTTTGGGTTCTTTATATATTTCCCAGGGCGTACCTATCTGTCTGATCTCACCATCTCGCATGACAACAACCCGATCCGCCAGCGCCAGCGCTTCTTCCTGGTCATGGGTGACATAAATCATCGTAATTCCAAGTTCTTCCTGCAATTTTTTGATAACGATTCTGAGGCGTAGCCGGATTTTTGCATCCAGTGCACTTAAGGGTTCATCCAGCAGCAGTACCTTCGGGTTAATGGCAAGTGCTCGTCCCAGGGCGACCCTTTGCTGCTGGCCGCCGCTTAGTTGTGAAGGATAATGGCCCACCCAATCCGTCAACCCCATAAGTTGGAGGATTTCACTGACCCTTTCATCACTCAGCTTTTTGGGCACTTTCCGCATTTTTAAGCCAAATGCGATATTCTGGTGTACTGTCATATTGGGAAACAGGGCATAAGACTGAAAAACAATCCCAAAATCCCTTTTTTGCGGAATAACATCATTGATAACGTTGCCATCATAGATAAGATTCCCGATTGTCTGTTGCTCAAATCCGGTAATTATTCTCAAAAGGGTGGTTTTGCCACATCCGCTGGGGCCCAAAAAACAAACAAACTCACCGGGTTCAATCACAAGATCAACATTTTGGACGGCAACTAAAGAACCAAAGTGTTTGCTTATGTTTTCTAAAACAAGTTGTTTGGATGCGGTTTGCATGGAAATTTCCTTACAAAAGACAAAACTTCATAAATCCTCTTTAGAGAATTTATGAAGTTTGTCAAGGGGTTATTCAGATAAGTTTATTTCAGAAAATGACCCTGCCACACTTCCAGAATTTTTGATCGGTTTTTAGATTGCCAGGGGAAGTCCATGGGTGCGAGTTTAATGGTAGCCAAAGCAGGTAAACCTGCGGGGCCGGGAATACCCGGATAGGCTACGCCAAGCTTAAATTTCGCATATTCTTTCATGGCGCTTTCACTGAGTGCCCAGTCTAAAAATTTCTTGGCGGCCGCCTCGTGCTTGGCACCTTTTAGCAGCGCATTGGCTTCTAGTTCAAATCCGGCACCCTCTTCAGGCATGACCAGCGCAACCGGAAAACCTTTCTTTTTTAATGAGGAATATACGAAAGCAAAAGAGCAACCGATGGCGTATTCACCGGCAGCCGTTAGTTTGGCGGGCTTGGAACCGCTTTTAATGTACTGGCCCATGTTTTTGTCCAGTTTCTTGAGGAAATCCCAGGCCTTGTTCTGTTCTACCGGCTTGTTCTTATAATCCGGGTCCAGCATGACCAGGAGGCTGGCAACCTGTAAAAAACCTGTTCCGGAACTTGCCGGGTTGGGCATAATCAGCATATCCTTATAAACCGGATTCAGGAGGTCATTCCAACCTTTTGGCATTGGCAAATTTTTCTGTGATAAAACTTTCGTATTCGGAACCAGAGCAGCTGCATATAAATCGATTGCCGTCCAGTATCCTTTGGGATCTTTAAAGTTAGCCGGAATCTTTTCCCAGCCTTTTGGCTTATAGGGTACCAGCATACCTTTGGGAACAAATTCCGACATATTCGTTACGGCCCATCCCCAGACTAAGTCGGCCTGGGGGTTGTCTTTTTCTGCCAGCATCCGGGCACCAAGTTCCCCGGTGGACAGACGGATAGCCTGGATGTCTAAATCGGGCAACTCTTTTTTAGCTAATTTAAGATATTCGACAACTTCTTCATTTTCCAATGAAGTGTAAACAATTACCCTTTCCTTTGCCGCAGCGGCCCCGACTAGAAAAATAACAGATATCAGTCCACAAACAAAAAATAACCCTAGTTTTTTCATAACACATCCTCCTTTTGTTTATTGTTCATGTTGAATTAATTTTGCGGTCAATTTGGTAGCAAAACGAACCAGTTCATTTCTTAAAGTAAAGAGGGATATATCGATAGAATCAGTATAGATATATTTGATGCTCCTAACGTGTCAAGAGAAATATAGAGATTCGTCTCATTTAGAAATCATACCGAATCAATAGCGAAAGGCGGCGATAGGGTTTACCATAAAGAAGAAAATTCCATCAGCCGCCAACAGATTGCCTTTTATCTGCCCCTTGACTTCGGGCTTTTGAGCTTTTAAGTAATGATATGAGTTTTTCAGCAAGCATTTGGTTTTCTGGCCGGGTTTTTAAAGAAATCCGGATGAATTGATTGGAAAGTCCCTGAAAATTTGTGCAGTCTCTAACAAGTATCCTATCTCGGGCCAATTGGGAACAGACACTCCCAGCTGAGAGAAAGTCCGGTAATTTGATCACCACAAAAGGAGTGGCGCTTGGGAAAAGTCTTATTTCTGGAATATGTTCGAATTTTTTATAGAATTCTTTTCGTTGGCATTCAAAAAACGTTTTCGTTTTTTTTATAAACATACTGACTTCCGGCCACTGCGCGGCCAGATAGCGACCCGCAGCCTGAGCCAGGCTGTTCACACTCCATGGCAGCAGGTTTTGCCTGAATTTTTTGATAGTTTCGATGCCTGAAATGACAAATCCAATTCTTAGACCGGGAATTTTAAATATTTTTGAAATTGAAATCAGGACGATCACATTTGCGAGCCCTGAATTTATCATGCTTTCTTTTTCACCGAGGTTGACAAAGGGCAGGTATGATTCATCGACGATAAAATTCGTATCAGGGTGGGACCTGCAAAGCCATTCAAGCTCATCCTTGGGTATCAATGAACCGGTGGGGTTGTTGGGATTGCAGATAAAAACCGTGTCCTGGCTATCAATGCTTTTTATCAGCCGGCTGATATTCGGACGAAAATTATCTGATTCTTTAGCCATGACGCTGGTGAGCCGAACATTGTGCATACGACATGCCTCGGCATAGTCTGCGTATGTTGGCCCCAGTACAAGCGCCCCTCTTGTTTCAAGGACCCGCGGGGTCAAGAAAATGAACTGGGTCGTTCCGTTTCCTGCAAGAATACATTCAGGGTTTAAATCGAAACGTTGGGCGAAAATTTTTGTAATCTCTTTACTATCCACTTCCGGCAAATTAGTTATGGTATCGATGTTTTTTTCAAGATAAATTACCAAACCCGGCGGAGGACCCAAGGGGTTTATATTGCTGCTCATATCAATAACTTCCGATGGTGCACAACCAAGGCGCCGAGCTACCTCATAGATATTTCCGCCGTGGCCGCCTAACATAAAGACCTTCCGATTGAAATCATAAGAAAAATCCTGCTCTTGTACATTTATCCATCATGAGAAAATTTGCTTTTCAAGTCCCCGACTTTTATTGTTTCCATAAAAAGGCGCAGGGCTTATGCATGCGATCTAATCTGATTCTTTTCGTCCTCGTGATTTGAAAATTTTCGAGGACGAGGGACGAGGACGAGTACGACGACGAAAGGCAGTTCATCCGACCTCTGTCATCTGTCATCTGTGTTCTGACACCTGACACCTGCCCTTCCTTCAATACGATCAACGGACGCAACCCAACGGCCATTCGGTTTTTTTATCTTACTGGCTTCTATGCATGCCGGGAGGTGATCTCTTTGATGCGGGCCTGAATTATCTTTTCTTCATGCTGCCGTTTTTTAGCGGCCGCTTCGGTTACTTTGGCGATCATCTGATCAATGTCGCATGGCTTCATCAAGTAATCAAAAGCGCCCTGTTTCATACCGTCGATGGCGGATTCGACATCCGCGTGACCCGAAAGCATGATGACCTCCACCAGCGGATATTTTTTTTTGATTTCCACAAGCGTTTCGATTCCGTCCATGCCCGGCATTTTTACGTCCAGAATAACGAGCTCGATGTTTCTATTTTTTTCAAGTACCTGCAGTGCCTCTTCTCCGTTGAACGCTTTTGAGATTTCGAGATCCCGCAACTCCAGGCGTTCACTGAATGTTTCAACAAATTCGATCTCATCGTCTACCAACAATACGTTTGCGATGCTCATTGATGCACTCCTTTTTTATTATTATATTCCTGACCGCTTTTACCACAGAGTTCCTGTCATAATCAATTGCCAAATTTAATTACTCCGCCCTGAAAAATAGCCATAACAGGGTTGGGTATAGAAAATTTGTTCTTTGAAAATTGAAGAAAATATTTAGAAGTTGATCCGGGCGGATTAATTAATCATTCCTGAAATAGGGTTGCACTTTTCAGCTATTTTATTTAAATTAAGACGTTAGACTCTGAAAATATTTTCTCTGGAGGTTTTCTGTGAGTGACTATCTTGTAAAGGAATTAATGGTTCCGCTGTCGGAATATGCAACGGTTCCGGAGGGGTCGACCCTGTTTGATGCGGTCCTGGCCCTGGAAAAAGCCCAGGAGGAGTTCGACCACACCAAATATAAGCACCGCGGTGTGTTGATTCTGGATAAAGATAAACGGGTCATCGGCAAACTGAGCCAATTGGATGTACTGCGTGCCCTTGAACCGAAAGATGAGGATCCGGGCAAAATTAACAAATTCAGCCAATTCGGTTTCAGTTCCAATTTTGTCCACAAACTGCGCAAGCAGCGGCGAATGAAGGCAACGCCCTTGAAGGACCTCTGCAGCAAAGCATCCAAATTAAGGGTGGAAGATTTCATGCAGACCCTCTCGGAGGGCGAGTTCATTGAACAGGAAGCTTCCCTTGAAATGGCGGTGATGCAGCTGGTTATGGGGCGCCATATATCACTGCTGGTAACCCGGGACAAGGAAATTCTCGGGATATTGCGCCTGACGGACGCTTTCGCGGCGGTCTTCCACACTATGAAAGAGTGTGAGTTCTGACCCGGACAAGCCGGGAAATGCCTAAATTGCCTAAAATGCACTAAAGTGCCTGAGAAAAGAAATGCCTAAAGTAAATGTATTCTATCTATTTTATGAAAATAGAAACTCACGGTAAGTTGTCATTTCATTGTTCTGATTTCTGGCCTCCCATACGGCCAGTGTCAACGACTTATAAAAAAGACGGAGCGAAGCGACGCCATAATTTTAGGCATTTTAGGCACTTTAGTGCATTTTAGGCATTCTGTTTTTAGGCATTTAAAGGGTGGCCAATAAAATTTGAATCCCGTGGTAAATAACTTGCACTCTTTTATGTGAAGAACTTAATTTATAATAAGGAACCATTATGGAAGAATTGACAAAGCTGCTGGACCGGATTATTCAGAGAATCAACATCAATCTGCGTGAACTCGATTACGACGTATCCCCTTTTATCAAAAATCTTGTCCCTTTGAACCAGATGATCAAATTCTATGCTTTCTACGGTATCACCCCCCACCATCCACTTGACTTTCAATTCAGGCATTCCAGTCTGGCCGGAAGTTATTTTTTAGGAAAAATCCGAACAAGCAACTCAATCCTTTACAAAAGTGATATCCGGGGCGACGAACTGAAACACCGAGGTGATGTATTTGGTTATCAAAAGTTTGAAATTCCGATAACCAGGGATGAAGGCATCGACATCGAAGACAGTTTTCTAATCAAAACCCTGGTCCATAATTTTTCACACGACCCGGAAACCCTCGAAAAATTTTTTATCAGGGACACCGTATCCACCCATTACGCCAATATTCACGGCTCCCCGTGCGACGGGTGTTTTTTGGGACCGTTTGCAACTGTCGACCTGACAACCATGCGCGATTGCGTCATCGGAGCATTTTCATACATCCAGGCCGGTGAGATCGGCCACCTTAATGTCGGCCCTGGAACCGTGTGGGTCCGCAGTCCCGACGAGTTCAATTTTCTGTACCGCCATCCCCTCGACAAATTGAACCATTATATCAATTTTATCGCGGATAGACTGCCCCAGGGGTTTCTCATGGATTTTGTGGATGACCGCAAAGAATGTTTCCAGCGTGTTTTTAATGCGGTCAATATTAAAGAGTCCGTACCCGTTCCCAGCAGCGCCTCACTGGATCGTTTTGCAGTGATCAAACCCAAGACCCGCATCAGCGAGAATGTCCTGGTCGCCCAACGAGCCTTCCTCCAGAATGCATGGCTCGGCCAGGGGGCCAACGCCCAGGAAAATTGCTATATCATCAATTCCCGCCTGGAGGGTCTCAATGTGACCGCCCATGGGGCGAAAATCATCGAGGCCGACCTGGGGAAAAATATATTCGTCGGATTCAACAGCTTTTTGCGAGGGCGGGTCGATAGCCGGTTGACCATAGGCGACGAGAGTATCATCATGCCCCACACCATCATCGATGTTAAAAAACCGTTAACCATACCGCCCGGCCACCTGGTCTGGGGTTTGATTACGAACCCGCAAGAGCTTGAAACCAACAGCATGGCCCTGAAGGATTTTTCCAAGATCAAAGATGGCCTGATAAAAGCCAATATGTCTTTTGAAGGAAGTGGAGCCGACTTTGTAACTGCCTTCCGCGAACGCATTCATCACATTTTAGAGGCCAACGGGGCCTTCTTTGACGGCAAAAAAAACAGGGGACATGCCCAAAAGAACCAGAACATCTCGTTTAATACAATTCAGCCCTATCCCGACGGTGAACTGCAAGGGCTGTATCCGACCATTATGATTCAACCCTGAACCGGACGAGCCGGAATTGAAGATTGAAGATTGTAGATTGAATATTTGTGGATGTCGCTTCGCTCCTTCATTTTTAAAATAGACAGAATTCATTCCTTCGACGTTCGATGTTCATCAGTTTCATCTTCGATTAAACTGACCGCTCTTCAGGTCAGCGGCTGTGCTGACACCTGACACCCCAGGATCGTAGTGAGGGCACCGGTTAAAAACTTTACCGGGGTGCACCAAAGCCTGATCTTCTGGACCCGGATTCTTACTTGAAATAGGTCAACAGGGCGTGCAGATTGGTCAGCGGGTGCGGCGGGCAGCCGGGGATATAAAGATCCACCGGCAACAGACGATCCAGGCCCTCGGTGACTTCGGGGCTGCCACGGAACGGGCCGCCGGACAGCGCGCAGCTGCCTACGGCGATCACAACTTTGGGGGCCGGTGTTGCCTCATAGGTCTGCAGCAGGGCTGTTTTCATATTCCTGGAAACGGGGCCTGTCACGACGATTCCGTCGGCATGGCGCGGCGACGCCACAAAGTTGATGCCGAAGCGGGCAAGATCGAAAAACGGTGTGGCCAGCACGTTCAAATCGGCCTCACAGGCATTGCAGCCGGCGGCCGATACCTGGCGCAGCTGCAGGGAGCGGCCGAATAGTTTTTTGAAATGTTTTTTTGCATGTTCGGCCAGGGATGGAAGTTCGCCCCCGGTCAGAAGATGGTCTTTTTCAGCCACCGCAAGCTCAAAATCGCGGCTGAAAGAGACGAATCGGCCTTCAGACAGGCGCTCACAGGTGCCGCAGAACACACAACGCCCCATATCAATTAATCTGCGCTTAGCATCAATGGCTTGCTGGGGACAGGCTGCCGCGCATTCGGCTGCCAATTCGGATGACGCCTCTACACGGACCTGCGGCCGCCCTCGATAGCGCGCCGGCAACTCGATAGTGGTTTTTGGGTAAGCGCTGGTCCGGCAGCCCTGTTCAAATCTGTTTTTCAGCGTATTTAGCATTTTGTTTCACTTCAGACCTGGTTGAATAGTTAATTGCTCCGCCCTGAAAAATAGCATATTTAGGGTTGCAAATTGGTCTTTGAAAACTGAAGTAAGTTGTTAGATCGAAGGTCCGGCGGATTAATTAATTAATCCGCCCGGATCAACTTCTAAATGTTTTCTTCAATTTTCAAAGAACAAATTTATTATACCCAACCCTGTTATGGCTATTTTTCAGGGCGGAGTAATTAAAGATCAAACCCGCAGTATGACAGATTGTAGCTCTTGTTGTTGAGCGGGAAATCGGAGATCCCCGTATCCCTTAAAGCCAT
>Ga0209013_10001078_pt1 | contig 25193 bp, 19 predicted proteins | sample Cruoilmetagenom2_FD_187291 | JGI IMG/M metagenome (GOLD analysis project Ga0209013, IMG submission 187291) | Oil polluted marine microbial communities from Coal Oil Point, Santa Barbara, California, USA - Sample 2 (SPAdes) (version 2) | ecosystem: Environmental > Aquatic > Marine > Oil seeps ... | reverse complement strand
CCGGGATTTTTATTTAGGATTACAGGCATCTCCATATCGGTTTGGAGGACTTCTTGGAACTACTAATATAGACACAAGGCCATCAGGGCTTCGCCCCGGATTTAGATTGTCTGGTTCTCTTTCTAACCGGACTTATTCAGGACGTATTATGGCAAGTTACACCTCCAGGAAGAATAAAAGCAATTTTATCTATTCTCTTGCAGCCTCAAGAAGATGGGCAAAGGAAGGTTTTATAAACGGAACACTATATGATACCTTTTCAATATATGCAGCTATGGAGTATCAATTCAATGCTAATAACAGTTTGCTTTTTACGGGAATTCTTTCTTCCAATCGCCGTGGCAGTTCTGCAGCCATAACTGAAGAGGTATATCACTTAGCCGGAAATACATACAATCCCTATTGGGGATTTCAAAACGGATACTATCGCAATTCAAGGGAACGCAAAATTATGGAGCCCATAATTATGCTTAACTATTACGGCAAATTTGGAAAACTTGGTATCAATGCAGGAATGGCTTACCAATTTGGCAACTTTTCAAAAAGTAGGATAGGATATTTTAACGCCCCCAATCCGGAACCCACCTATTATAGATATTTACCCAGTTTTTACATAAACAGCCCAATTGGCGCAAATTTTTTAAATGCTGATCTGGCTAAAAAAGCTTTTTTGTTAAAACCACAAGTACAATGGGAAAACCTTTATAGAGCGAATTCAACAAACTCATCTGATGGGATGGCCGCATATGTTTTGTACGACGATGCTAGCGCTGACAAACAATTGACTCTAAATACTACCTTCAATATTAAACCCAATCAGGTGATTTCTATAGATACGAATTTGTCTTTTAGGAAGACTATTTCCAATAATTTTGCTAAAATTAATGACCTGTTAGGTGCAGATTATCATGCAGATAGAGATCCTTTTTCAAATACCCGAAATGATGAAAATGGTCAATTGAAAAAGGGCAAGGGAGATATCTTTAATTATAATTATACTTTCAATTATCAAGTATTTGATGCTTTTGCACAGATAAGTATCGATAAAAGTAAATGGAATTCTTTTGTAGCTGCCAACTATACACATTCGACCTATCAGAGGACCGGACATTTTTTAAATGAACGCTTCCCCGAAAATTCATTCGGGATAAGCAAACCTGTGCACTTCAGCAACTATGGGGTCAAGGCGGGATTTACCTATAAAATAAATGGAAGGCAATGGATTAGTACTAATGGAATACTCTTAAATAGGGCCCCGGTGGTCATAAATACTTTTATAAACCCAAGGGAGAACAATGCAATTGTTCCCAATTTAAATAACGAAAAAATCACAACTATTGATATAAATTACTTTACCAGGTTTCCTAACCTTATTGGAAGATTAACCGGCTTCTATACTCGTTTTCAAAAGCTTACTGATATAAATTTTTTCTTTGTTGATGCCGGTGTAGGTTCAGATTTTGTGCAAGAAGTAATTACTAATCTTGATAAGCTCCATATGGGTATTGAGTTAGGGTTGTCATATCAGCTTTCATCATCTGTAAATTTATCTGCTGCCCTTGCTTTGGGTAAGTATATTTTCGCAAGTGACCCCAATCTGGCAATAAATTTTGATACCTCCGGGAATGAAGAAGATTTTATAAGTATTGAAGGCACAAAAGATTTAGGAATAGCAGAAATTAAACACTACAAACTACCAACAGGACCTCAAACAGGACTTTCATTGGGAGTAGAATACAGAGATCCCAAATATTGGTGGCTAAGCGCAAAAATTAACTATCTCGCTGATAATTATGCAGGTATATCAACAATAAGAAGAACGCAGAGTTTCTTTTTGAATCCCGATACAGGTCAACCATTTGATAACGCTACTCTGGGTAATGTTGATAGAATCTTAAAGCAAAATCCCTTGGATGATATATATCTCCTAAATCTGGTTGGAGGTAAATCCTGGTTGCTAAATGGTAAATACCTAAGTGTATTTGCAAGTATAAACAATGTATTTGATACTGATTTCAGAACCGGAGGTTATGAGCAAAACAGGAATGGCAACTACGGTCAATTAGTTCAGGACAATCTAAGTGGGTCACCGTCATTTGGTCCGAAATACTGGTTTGGTTATGGAAGAACATATTTTTTGAACCTGGCCATAAGTTTCTAAAATTAAACAGAATCAACTAATGCGATATGAATAGCTATTAAAAATGAAAAGTATAAAGAAATTAAGGCTGGGTATTTTAATAAGATACTGTTGTATGTTTTTCATTATCAACTGCGTTAAAGATGCTAATTTTAAATCTCCAGAAAGCTTTTGTAATAATCAATTAGTTGCCAATATTTCTTTCAATGAGGTTAAAAATTTGTTTCAAGGTGAGGTTATTCAAATACAGCAAGATTTAGTAATTGAGGGCTATATAGTATCTTCAGACCAGGCCGGAAATTTTTTTAGCACACTTCATATACAGGACTATCCAGTAAACCCTACAGCTGGCTTTCAAATAGAAATAGACCTCAGGGATTCTTACTTGTTTTATGAATTGGGTAGTAAGGTTTTTATTAAGCTGAAGGGGCTATATCTCGGGAAGAGTAAAGGTGTTTACAAGCTAGGGGGTGTATTCACGTCTTTTGGAAATTTAAGTGCAGGAAGGTTACCAGCCCGTGCAGTAGGGGATCATCTGTTTCTTTCATGTGATCCTATTAGTAATTTGGCTCCTAAAATTATTTCCATACCTGAACTTAGCGAAGAATTAATAAGCACTTTAATACAACTAGAAAGCCTGGAATTTATAGCAGAGGAACAAAACTTAACTTTTGCTCTTCCGAAGGAGGAAACGATAAGGAATCTTACTAATTGTAATGGTGTTTTGATTGAATTACTAAATAGTGGATATTCTGATTTTCAGGATACAATATTACCTTCGGGGAATGGATCTGTTACTGCTGTTCTTTATAGAGAAAATAATGATTATCAGTTAATCATTCGCACATTAAATGATATGGATTTGAGAAATAAGCGTTGTGTAAATTCAGAAGTTCTTTTGACATCTGACCAAATATTTATATCTGAGATAGCTGACCCCAATAATAATGCTGAGGCCCGATTTATTGAACTTTACAACGCAGCTAACGAGCAGATTCAATTAGATGGTTGGCTTTTATTAAGGTACACTAACACAAATGTTACTTCAGGATCAGAAATAGATCTATCAGGGATAATAATTGATTCAAATAGTACGTTAGTTTTCTCGCCTAATGCAATGGAATTTGAAAGTATATACGGATTTCCTCCTGATTTTGAACTAGGAAACAATAGCCCGGCAGATTCCAATGGTGACGATAATTTAGTGCTGATAGACCCTTTTGGAACCGTTATTGATGTCTTCGGACTTGTAGGAGAAGATGGTTCAGGGACAAATCATGAATTTGAGGATGGAAAAGCCGAAAGGAACATAAATATTGTGACCGGGAATCCTGTCTTTACATTTAATGAATGGACAATTTATAATGATACCGGAGGTTCTGAAACTATTAATTTACCACAGAATGCTCCTGAAGATTATTCACCTGGAATTCGTTAATTTTTAAAATTTATGCAACTTCTTCTTTCTGTATAGCGGCCAGATCATTCGCTGTTACAGGTTTAAGAATATAGTTTTTCACAATTGAGTAGTTTTTAATACGAACCAAATCTCTCGGATCAACGGAAGAGCTAATGATATAAACGACTGTGTTATCTAATTCTGATTCACTTATTTTACAAAAATCGTCCAGAAAATCCCAGCCATTCATAATAGGCATGTTTAAATCCAAAAAAATAATTGAAGGTAATTTCTTTCCGGCTTCTGAATTTAATCTAAGACCATTTATGGCATCCTTTCCATTATCATAAACGAGAATGTCATCACCAAAATTAACTTCCTTCATCAGGCGTTTAATACCATAAATAAATATGTGATCATCATCAATGACACAAACATTTTCGAATTTCTTCATTGTTGAGCAGATTAAACATTAATAGCTTCAAAAAACAAGCGGAAATTAGTGCCCTTATTTACCTGGCTATCCACTTCAATTTTACCATTCATGGATTCAATTTGATTTTTTGTAATAAATAAGCCAATTCCTTTTGCATCCTTATGCTTATGGAATGTTTTATACATTCCAAAAATCGCATTGCCATGCCTTTTCAGATCTATTCCCTGTCCATTATCGGAAAAGGTGACCAATGTATGATCATCTTTTTGCTCAGCTGTAATTTTAAGAGCCAGTGATCTTTTGGGAGAACTATATTTAATGCTATTTGTAAACAAATTCAAGAGAATACTATCCATATAGGCCGGGATAGCGTTAATTTGGAGTTTTTTTCCCACTTCTATTTCACATACTGTATTTTTTTCCTTTAACAGGACGGCTAGGTTTTTCTCAACACCTATTATAGTCTCATATAAGTTTACCGGGCGCATTTTATCAAGGGTATCAATTTTTACCTGTACCACTTCGGTGAGATTTTGTACTGTCTCATCTAAACTTTCAGAAGCTTCGCATAGCATTTTTATCAGCCTTTCCTTTTCATTATTATCTCCTTCCTGATCGAGAAACCCCGTGAGCATCGATAGATTACTGGAATGAGATCTTAGATTATGGGAAACAATATGAGCAAAGTTCATCAGACTGTTATTTTGTTCACTAGTGATCTCCAATAGATTTTTTAGTTTTTTTTCAGCATTTTTGTTCTTTGTAATGTCCCAATTGGTGCCAATCATTTTCAATGCATTTCCATTATTATCCCTATGTGTAAAAGCAATTGCTTTAATATGTCTTATTTCACCATTGGGCCAGAGCACACGAAATTCGGGATCAAATTCTGCCTCCCCATTTAGTGCACGCTGCAATAGTTCTTGGGAAGGCGCTATATCATCAGGATGAACACTAGCTTCCCAGGCTTCAACAACCCCACTAAAATTCTTTTTATTCAGGCCATATAGCTCATACATATTATCATCCCATACCAGGATATTATCAACAACATTATACTCCCAGATTCCAATTTGGGCAGCTTTAGTGGCCATCGCCAGCCTGTCTGCAACTTCGTTGTATTTTAGTTCTATTCTCTTTTTTTCATCAATATCTTGAAACGTACCATAAATGCGAACACATTTATCATCAACAATTTCTACTTCTCCTTTGGCCCTTACCCATAATTCTTTTCCCTTGGCAGTAATAATTCGTAACTCGGTATCCCATGGCAGGCCTTTATTTATGGCATCACTTACCAAAATGGAGATTTTATCACGGTCTGTCCCTTCTTTATAGAAATTAATACCTTCTTCTAAATTAGGGACATAATTCTCTGGGACTTCATGAATTTCCTTGGTCACCTGAGTCCAATACACTGTATTTGCCAATAAATCTACTTCCCATCCCCCTATACGGGCAATACTTTTAGATTTTAGTAAAAGTTCTTCTCTTTTTTTGGTTTCGGTTATATCATCCTTAACTATAATTAGGCCATTGATCTTTTCGGGATTTTCTGTCCATGGAGAAATCGTCCATTCCAACCACTTTGTATTAAGCTTAGGTTGATTCAATTCTTGAATAAACTTCACTTGTTCACCTCCTACAAGACATTCTTCACAACGTTTAGAAAATTCCTTGCTTGTGTAATTGATTACATCATAGATAGGAAGTCCAATTGGACTGCCGTTGAGGTTCTCCAATTCTTTTAGCCAAAGCTTAGAATGGTCAATAATCTGCATTTCAGAATTTACAATGACTACAGATGCAGGGTAGTCTTTAATAAAAGAAGAAGTTAAAAGTGTTTCCAAATGATGTATTTGTATTGAAGTTACGTTTATTTCTTACATAACGTAAGAAAATACACTAAAAGTATATCATATAATACATCTTTAGTCATAATTGTCTGGATCTTAACGACCTGTGGTAGGGAAGACAAATATTTAAATGGCATTAATTTTATTAATTTCTTCTTCGCATTTTTAAGTGTCAATTTCTTAATAGTGTTTAATGGCACCGCTAGAAAATGCTTACAATGACATTTTTTTTATACATTTAATTTCCATGCAAGAGAATATAAATACTTTTTTTAATGAAATAAGAACTGGTAATATTGAAGCCGTTAAGGAATTGGTTACAGAATTCCCCGACCTTGTAAATTCTGTGGACCAGAGAGGGTCTACCCCTTTAATTCTTGCGACTTATTATGATCATAGGGAGATGGCGAATTTCCTTCTGGACCAGGGGGCCAAAATTGATGCTAAGGATGCATCCGGTAATACTGCGCTAATGGGGACTAGTTTTAAAGGCTTAGTGCAATTAGCTGTGGTTTTAATAAGCAGAGGGGCTAACGTAAATGTGAGAAATGCTTTGGGCGCCACTTGTCTAATTTATACTGCTACCTTTAATAGAAAAGAATTGGCCGAGCTGCTGCTGGAACATGGAGCCGATACAACCGTGAAAGATGCGGGAGGAAATACGGCTTTGGACCATGCTCAAAAGCAGGGATTTTCAGACTTGATAACGCTTTTAGAAAAGAATGGATAATTAATGATTATTATGCAAAGTGAGCTTAAAGTAGCGCTGATACAAACCACATTGATATGGGAGAATCCCATGGAAAATAGAAATATGTTTTCCGAAAAGATAAGGGAGATCCCAAGCGATACGGATATGATTATCTTGCCGGAAATGTTCACAACCGGATTTACCATGACCCCGGAAAGAGTAAATGCTAAAGAGGGAGAAATTACCCTGAAATGGATGAAGGAAACAGCCAGAGACCAAAATTCAGCTTTGGTTGGGAGTATTTCATTTAATGAAAAAAACAAATTTACTAACCGACTCTTTTTTGTACAACCTGATGGTACTATTAAGAGTTATGATAAGAAACACACTTTTACATTTGCCGGAGAGGATGAAGTATATAATTCCGGTAAGGAGAGATTGGTGTTTTCTTATAAAGGATTCCGGATTTGCCCTTTAATATGCTATGACCTTCGATTCCCAGTATGGGCTAGATATAAAGGAGATTATGATCTTTTGCTTTTTGTGGCCAATTGGCCTGAACCCAGAATTGCTGCCTGGGATACTTTGTTAAAAGCTAGGGCCATAGAAAACATGAGCTATTGTATTGGGGTTAATAGATTGGGTGAGGATAATAATGCACTTAGATACCCTGGTCATTCGGCCATATATGACCCTATGGGGAGTCAGATTGTTTTCTCTAAAAAAGATGAGGTGCTCTATGCTTCTTTAAGCCTGAAACACTTAAAAGATTTAAGGGCACAATTTAAATTTTTAGAAGATAGAGATCATTTTAGTCTAAGACAGTAAATGTTTCAATTTTTTCCCAATTGGCCCGCATTTCAATAACACCTGGGTAGTAGATTACTCTTTCCGGCTGAATCTTCTTTAGATAATTTCCTGTATCCCATATACCGTTTGAATTGCTATCAAAAATAATCCGAATAAGATAATTTCCGGGTTCAACTGTATTAAAATCTAAGGCTTTCGCGTCGGATAGATATATTTCCCTGTATAATTTCTCTTTTTCATCGGTTAATTGTACAATAATAGGATAGGTTATTTCACCTGCTAAATTCAGGCGCAAATTGCCAAAGTCAGCATACCCTCCGGTAGATAATCTATAATTAATCGTATCATTGGTTTCCCCAAAGAAGTCAGTAATAAAATTAGGAAGTAAATTTAGATAATAGGTCTCATCAGCCTCTTTTTCAAAGTTCATGAACATCCGGTTTTTTGTGGTGTCCAATTCGGCTTTGAAATTAACCGCTAATGTATCCTTGTTGAAAATAGTTATCCTTGTTGTGTCCATAGCAGCAATCGGAATACTGGATGTGAGATAGAATTCATCAGCGAAGTTTATGGAGTTTCGATGACTGGGAGTCAGCATCAAAGAATCTGCAGCCAGTTTTCTTGTTTTTACCGTAAACGTATCAATTTTCTTTAGGTTCTCATTGGTCACTTTAAAAATGATAGAATCTATTTCAAAAGGGGTGAACCAATAGTTTAGCGTATCTTTTTCAGGATCTTTGGCGACGAGAGTATTTATAGAATCAGGAATTTCTGTTAAAGCTTCAATATCTAATTTTACATCTCCACCCGAATAGCCAAAAATAATTTTGTTTGCAGCCGCATAATTTGGTGTTTTTAAACTATAATTAGGGATCTCTTTAAAAAGATTAAGGAGAAAAACAGTATCCGTTGGCAGATAGACGGTGTCTTCAATAAAGCCTATTTTATCTGTATTCTGATCGAATACATTGTTCTTAGATTCATCCTTGATAGCAATAATGGCATATTTTCCCGCCTTGAGGTGTTTAAGTTGGAATATAATTGTGCTGTCCAGCGTATTTGTAATATAATTTGGTGGTTTATTATAGGTTGTTGAATCGGTATACGCAGTGTCTATTTCGTATAACATAACACTAATAAATTCGTCTGCTTTTTTATTGAAAGCATCTTTAACAACCCCTGAAACGGTTAATGAATCAATATATGTGCCTGTAGAAAAAACATAAGTTAAGAAGCTGTTCGGATTGCCCTCATTATTATCTACGATACTCTGTCCGAAATTCAATGTATAGGTTGTATTTTCTAACAAAGTATCTTTTAAAGTGATTTCTACGTATTTGCTGGCACCTCCCTGAGGTGAAACTTCAGGATTGTATTTTAAAGGCGGTGAAACGATAAGCTGATTTTGAACATCCTCCAATTTTATATATTCATCAAAATAAAGCCTGATTTTTTTAGCCTTGAATTCAGTTGTCAGATTTTCGGGTTCTGCCTTTATTAAAACTGGAGGCGTAGTGTCTTTAGGCCCGCCAGTAGGAGTTCCTCTCCTGGCACATTGTAAAGCGGCCAGAACAACTGCAACTAGAAAAAAGAAGGATAAAATACGCTGTATTCGAGGCATTTGATTTTTCTATAAGGCAAAGAAACAATTAATTTAAAGAATTGTGAAATTAAGGAACAACCGCCATCGCAGCAACTGAAACAGTAACATCTTTTGCCTTTTTTATAGCCCGTACACAAGCTTCCATGGTAGCACCGGTAGTAATCACATCATCAATCAATAGCACATTTTTGCCGCATAAAAAATCAGGATTAGTCACTCTGTAAAGGTCTGGTATCCCCCTCCATCGATACAACCTGTTTTTTTTGGTTTGGGTACGGGTATTGGCTGTTTTAACAAGAATATGTTCCATATAACTAGCCTTAAGATGATCTGCAATTCTTTTTGCAAACTCAGAAACTTGATTATATCCTCGTTTTTTGAGCTTTTTTTTATGTAATGGAACAGGTATTACAATATCAATATGGTCTAGAGCGTTACCTTCTCTCAGAACCTGGCCATACCAGTCCCCTAAAAATTGTCCTATTTGAGGTTGATTTTTATATTTTAAAAAGTGGATTAAATTTTTAACAATCCCTTGATCTGAATAAAAAAGGAAAGCAGAGGCCTTTTTTATGTCAATTCGGCCATAAAATATTTTATCCACTGCATTTTGCTCAATAAAATCGTATTCGGTAAGTGGTATTTGGTTTCGACAAAGTGTACATAATAGCTGCTCTCCTCGATATAATTGAACATTACATCCAAAACACAACCTCGGTAGAAGTACCGTGTTGATATCATTTATTATATTTGATAGCTTGGAAAAGTACAAATCTTTAATAAACCTAATCTTATTTGCTTAGCCTATCTGAATGGATATTCAAGATAATAAATTTAACTATAAGATAATACTTGCTGCATTAGTTGCCGTAATTTTAGGCATATTAATAGCTTTCTACTATAGTTATGCCCAATCCAGAACTCAAATAAACTATTTGGAAGATGAAAAAGGCCTGCTTGTAAAGGATTTAACCCTTATGAAGACTGAAGTAGACCGGCTTTCTGCGCTTAATGAGGTAAACGAAATAGAATTGCAGGATTCAAGATATCGTGTTCAGCAGCTATTGGATTCTGTGGGTAGACTCAACTTTACCGTAGCCAAATTAAAAGAGTACAAGAAAGAGCTGCGTGAGTTGGAAGTAAAACACGATAGCCTTAAACTTAAAAACAATTTTCTTAAATATAATAATATGCTACTCTCCGATAAATATGAGGAGACTCGCAAAATGATTGAAGAATTAAGAGGCAAAAGTAGTTCTCTTGCAGAAGCGGAAGCATTGCTGCGTGAGAAGAATAAGGAGCTTAACAAGGAATTGCGAATAAAGAGCTATTTAAAATTGCAAAATTCAGAAGGAAGTGGATTCAGAATGCGCAGCAGTAAACCCATTAAAACCACTAAGGCATCAACTATTGAGAAGCTAAGGGGTTGTGTTACAATTATTGGGAACCCCAATGATATAAACGAGGAAAAGGTTATTTACTTTCAGTTTCTTGGCCCTAACATGGGGGTTATAGAGGACAACGCTAATGTCATTTCTGTAAGTGGAAATATCTATAGTAAGAGAGTTGAGCTAGTATCCACCGGAGAGGATTTCAGTGTATGTGATTTTATAACAATTCCTGAAGGTTCGCTGGAATCTGGCACCTACACCCTTAATGTTTTTGAAGACGAAAAACTACTGTCATCTTCAGAATTTCAATTGAAATAAAGACTACTTTTTTTAATGTTATTCTATTTTATTTCTAAGTCTTAAAAAATAAATGCTATAATATTCTATTTTTGCCGAATGGCAAATCAAGAAGACATCTTTAAAAAGGTAATTTCACATGCTAAGGAATATGGCTATGTGGTGCAATCAAGTGAAATATATGATGGCTTGAGTGCGGTGTACGATTATACTCAGAACGGAGCAGAACTTAAAAAAAACATTAAAGAATACTGGTGGAAGGCCATGGTGCAGATGCATGAGAATATTGTTGGCATTGATGCCGCAATATTTATGCATCCTACTACCTGGAAAGCATCCGGGCATGTTGATGCTTTTAATGATCCGCTTATTGATAATAAAGACTCCAAAAAAAGGTATCGGGCAGATGTATTGGTTGAGGACCATGTCGCTAAGATAGAAGCAAAAATTGATAAGGAAGTTCAAAAAGCTTCAAAACGATTTGGTGAGTCCTTCGACAAAACCCAATTTTTGACAACTAATCCACGTGTTTTGGGTTATCAGGAAAAAGCACGAAGTATACTTAAACGCCTAGGCAGATCTTTGGAAGCCGAAGATTTAGAGGATGTTAAAAATCTAATCGAAGAGTTGGAAATAGCTTGCCCCGTTTCAGGGTCTAAAAACTGGACAGATGTTAAACAATTTAATTTAATGTTCGGGACAAAACTAGGAGCTTCCACCGAAAATGCCACCGATCTTTATTTAAGGCCTGAAACAGCCCAGGGGATATTCGTAAATTTTCTTAATGTTCAAAAATCCGGGCGACTCAAAATACCATTTGGGATAGCACAAATTGGAAAGGCATTCAGAAATGAAATTGTTGCAAGGCAATTTATATTCAGAATGAGGGAATTTGAACAAATGGAGATGCAATTCTTTATTAAACCAGGAACGCAGATAGAATGGTATGAAAAGTGGAAAGAGTTACGCATGAAATGGCATTTATCTCTTGGAATGGGCGAAGAGAATTACCGTTTTCACGATCATGAAAAACTGGCCCATTATGCAGATGCTGCCTCGGACATAGAGTTTAAATTTCCATTTGGATTTAAAGAACTCGAGGGGATTCACTCCAGAACCGATTTTGATCTGGGGAGCCATGAAAAATATTCAGGTAAAAAATTACAGTATTTTGATCCTGAGCTCAACCAGAATTATGTGCCTTATGTTGTAGAAACTTCTATTGGAGTTGATAGAATGTTCCTGGCTGTTTTTTCAAATTCATTGAAGGAAGAGGAATTGGAAAATGGAACAACCCGGATAGTTTTAAAATTACCTGCCGTACTTGCACCCACAAAAGCAGCCGTCCTACCACTTGTAAAAAAAGATGGCTTACCCGAAATAGCGCATAAAATTATTGATGATCTGAAATGGGATTTTAATGTGGTATATGATGAAAAAGATGCTGTAGGGAGAAGGTATCGAAGGCAAGATGCTGCTGGGACGCCTTTTTGCATTACCGTAGATCATCAAACTCTGGAAGATGATACAGTTACTATTCGCCATAGAGACACTATGGAACAAAAGAGAATAGCCATACGTGCCGTTAATGAGACTATCGCCAATGAGGTTGGAATAAGGAACTGGTTGAAGAAAACGGAATAAAGTCTTATTCGAACGAATAATTCATAATTGATAATTAAGTCCCAGACTAACATAAAAATTTCTGTCATTTCCCGGGTAATAATAGCGAGGTTCGGCTCCACCGAATCCTACGGCATTGATTAATACAGATTGGGCATAATTAACATCAAAAATATTATTTATACCAAAATCAAATGAAATGTATAAATTCTCTACTATCTCTTTTTTGTAACCCATTCTTGTGTTTAGAATATTGAATGGTTCGCTATACAGAGTATTGGCATCTGTTAGAGGAATACCATCTACATATTGATAGGTAGTATTCCAATAAAAATCTTTTGTATAGTTAAAGCGCAATCCCAAATTTATTCTATTCCTGGGGACACCGGTTAAAGGATTGCCTGAATAATCATTGTTTCCATCTACAAAATCAACGAATTTATGATCACTTAAGGTATAACTTGCAAAAGGGATGATTTGTAATTTTGAGCTTAAATCGAAAGTATAATTAAAATCTAATTCCACTCCCTGATGTCTTGTACTCCCGGCATTTGTGCCAACAAATTGATCTTCTCCTATCCGCTGAGCAACCAGCAAATCATTAATATGCATCCTGAATATAGCAAGGCTCAGCCATAACTTGTTCCCGGCAAGGAACATTTTTGTGCCAAGCTCGTAATTCACCCCCTTTTCCTGAGTAATTTCCGGGTTGATAATTCCTTCGGGAGTTAAAGTTTCTTCCAATCCGGGGTTAGAAAACCCCCTGCTAATATTTGCATAAACCTGCCTCCCCTCATCTATGGAATAGACCAAATCCAGACTGGGCATTACTATGAGATCAAAATTTCGTTTTGCATTCTTATTAGCTTCCCCGGAGTTAAATAAATCTCTGTAATCGTAATGAGTTTTATTTAGGTTTATACCAACTTGCAGTTTGAATCTTTTAGCAAGAGGTAGTGTTAGAGTGCCAAATGCATTAAATTGCCTTCTGTATTCCTTGTTGCGACTGAGTTCATTTCCCTGCAGACTTCCATTTCCATTGTTATCCTCGTATAAATTCTCATAAGTTTTCCAGTTGTATTCATCTTTGTAGAGTTCTCCTCCAAATAGGTAAGACGCTTTTCTATCCTGATATCCAAAATAACCTATAAATTGGGTTCTGAAACCATAACTGTTGGTAAACTCATCTAGAATATTAAACGGGCGGGCTTCATAATGATCAAGATATGAGTAAAAAAGACTTGTAGTATTCTCCAGTTTGCTGCTTATTTTATAATTGTAAGACAACCCCAGAAGTGTATATTTATTAGATTCGAAGCCTTGTGCCTGTTTCCATGTAAAAGCAGCTTGTTTTGGGTTTTCCGTAAAAGCCGTTATCCCCAAAGAACTTGGTATTTGAGCGGTGTAGTCAATATAATTTGCCAAAATGGCAATTGAACTCCTGGAGTTAAGTTCAATTGCTGTTGTCATAAGTATACCATCGCGGTTAAAGTTATTGTTCTCCCTATAGCCTTCTGTGTTTAAATGGTTATAGCGCAAATTAAACTCCAGGCTATCTGTGGAATGTGCAATACTTAAATTGTCTTTTATAAGCCCATAAGAACCTATTGTAAAGTTATTGGCAAAAAAGGTTCCTTTATTAATTTGTTTTTTAGTATTAAGAAGTATAGCACCTCCCAGATTTGTCCCATAGGCAGTTCCTTTGGGCCCTTTAATCACCTCCATTGAAGTAAGATTTTCAAGATCAAAAGCTTCAATTGTTGAAAAACCATTACCGTTGGTAACCGGAATATCCTCAAAATACAAGCGCAATTTGTCTGTGCCAAATGGGGTTCTCGCGCCCACACCCCGAATGGTTATACGGTTTGTGTTTAATGCGCCTGAAAACAGATAAACTCCCGAAATTTGATTAATTGAGGAGGCAACATCTATGGGGCTGTGATTTTGAAAGGCCTTTTCTCGAATAATCGTCGAAGGTGTAATTCCAAGAGTTTTATTGGTTTTACTAGGATTATAAATAATAACTTCCTTAAGATAAGTAATAGAATCCTTTTCTAATTCCTGAGAATGCCCGAAGAAATAATTGGAAAGAAGGATGAAAAAAAAAATGTAATGCTTCATTAATTAATATTAGGTCCAAAAATAAGTATAAAAGATATGCTAATGGGATTGGCCTAAGTTATAGATTAAAATACACTTTGCAAGTTGAGTTAAACATTCACTATTTTTGAAATTAAATTAAATTGATTTGAAAATAGTTTCATACAATGTAAACGGTATAAGGGCAGCCCTGAACAAAGGTTTTCTTGAATGGCTCAAACAGGTAGATCCTGATGTGATTTGTCTTCAGGAAATCAAAGCAATGAAAGAGCAGTTAGATATTAGTGTTTTTGAAAAAAGCGGATATTTTCATAATCACTGGTTTAGTGCCCAAAAAAAAGGATATAGCGGAGTTGCTATTTTGTCTAAAAAGCAACCGAACCACGTCGAATATGGAACCGGAATAGATTATATGGATTTTGAAGGCAGGAACCTTCGGGCAGATTTTGACGGGCTATCTGTAATGAGTATGTATCTTCCTTCGGGAACCAATCTGGCCAGATTGGATCTTAAATTGAAATATATGGCAGATATGCAAACTTATATAGATAAGATCAAAACAAAACACCCCAACCTTATTATTTGCGGGGATTACAATATTTGTCATCAGGCAATTGACATCCATGATCCGGTGAGAAATAAAAATGTTTCAGGTTTTTTACCTGTTGAACGCGAATGGATTAATAGTTTTATTGAAAGCGGGTTTATAGACAGCTTTCGGTTTTTTAACAAAGAACCACATCATTATACCTGGTGGAGTTACAGGGCAAATGCTCGTAATAATAATAAAGGATGGCGTCTGGATTATGGCATGGTCAGTCGTTCTCTGGAGCATAGACTAAAACGTTCTGTTATACTTTCGGAAGCAAAACACAGTGATCATTGCCCAATTCTGATTGAATTACATAAATAATTAAAGTACTCTTAATAAAATGTAAACAAGGGAATTACTAAATTTGTCTGGTCAAAAAAGAATAGTGTTTGCTTATGATATATAAAAAATTACCTCATACGAATTTAGAAGTTAGTAAGATTTGTTTGGGTACTATGACCTGGGGCCGTCAGAATTCAGAAGAGGAAGGACATCAGCAAATGGATTATGCAGTGGATCAGGGAATAAACTTTTTTGACACGGCGGAACTTTACCCTATTCCGGCTCATCCCGACAGATATGCGGATACAGAGAAAATAATTGGTAACTGGTTTAAGAAAACAGGGAATAGAGATAAGATTATTTTAGGCACAAAGATAGCGGGGAAAGCAGATTTCACGAAGTTTATCAGATCAACGGGTTTTAGAAGGGAAACCTTAATTGAAGCGGTTGAAGGAAGTCTGGAACGACTCCAAACAGACTATATCGATTTATTTCAATTGCATTGGCCCGAGCGTTCTACCAACTATTTTGGAAAAAGAGGTTATAAACATGATCTGACAGATCATTGGCAGGATAATATTCACCAGGTATTGGAGACTCTCAGGGATCTAATTAGTGAAGGTAAAATAAGACATGTAGGACTTTCAAATGAAACACCATGGGGAACCATGCGCTTTTTAGAGGAAAGCAAAGTACACTCCAGTTTGCCCAGAATGATTACTATACAAAACCCTTATAATTTATTAAACCGCCAGTTTGAAGTAGGGCTTTCGGAAATTTCAACACGAGAAAATATAGGCCTTTTAGCCTATTCTCCTTTGGGATTTGGAGTTCTTAGTGGAAAGTATATGGGCGGCATGAAGCCTGCAAACGCGAGGATTACCTTATTTCCAGCTTATAACCGGTACATTAGTGGCAATGCAAACCAGGCTACTCAGGAATATTACAAACTTGCCCAGGAGCATGATCTTTCACTTACGAAAATGGCACTTGCATTTGTGAATTCAAGACCATTTGTAACCAGTAATATTATTGGTGCAACATCTATGAAACAGCTGAAGGAAAACATATCCAGTATTGAAGTTGATCTCTCTGATGAGCTTATAAAGGGCATTGAAACAATTCATAATAATATACCGGATCCCGCTCCTTAATTTTATTTAACAAGGGAGTATATCATCATTTATAGTTTGAATAATACTTAAATCTAAATAAGATTATTTTAAATAAAGAGTTTGTTAACTACATCCTCAATTTTAGAGACCAATACAATATTTATTTTTGTATTCTTAAGTGAAATTTTATTGTTCTTTGAAACAAAAATTGTCGAAAACCCAAGTTTATCGGCTTCTAGAATTCGTTGTTCTACTCTTTGTACGGGTCTTATTTCACCAGCCAGACCTATTTCTGCAGCGAAACATAAATTTCTCTCTATTGGAATATCTGCATTGCTAGACAAAATAGCAGCGATTACTGCAAGATCAATGGCGGGATCGTCTACAGTTATTCCCCCGGTAATGTTTAAAAACACATCTTTTGCTCCAAGTCTAAAGCCAGCTCTTTTTTCCAAAACAGCCAGTAACATATTCAGGCGTTTGGCATTATATCCCGTGGCAGAGCGTTGAGGAGTGCCATAGACTGCTGAACTTACCAAAGCCTGAATTTCTATCATCAAAGGTCGCATGCCTTCTACAGTGGAAGCAATAGCTGTGCCACTAAGTCCTGAATCACTTTTTGAAAGTAATACCTCTGAGGGATTATTTACCTCCCTAAGCCCATCTCCTTGCATTTCATAGATGCCCAACTCTGCCGTTGATCCAAATCGATTCTTCAGTGCCCTTAAAATTCTGTAAACATAATTACGGTCACCCTCAAATTGCAAGACTGTATCTACCATATGCTCCAAAATTTTAGGTCCTGCTATATTTCCATCCTTTGTAATATGGCCGATTAAAATTACAGGTGTGTTGGTCTCTTTGGCAAATCTTATAAGTTCAGCAGCGCATTCACGAATCTGAGATATACTGCCTGCAGAAGATTCTATATAATCTGAGTGGAGGGTCTGAATTGAATCAATGACTACTATATCAGGTGCAATATCATTTATCTGTTTAAAAATATTTTGGGTCTTGGTTTCAGTAAGTATATAGCAGGTTTGATTATTGGGTTGAATCCTCTCTGCTCTCATTTTTATTTGCTTCAAACTTTCTTCGCCCGAAACGTATAAGGTCCTTAAATTGAGTCTTAAAGCAATTTGCAGCAATAATGTGCTTTTACCGATGCCGGGTTCTCCACCCAATAGAACCAGTGAGCCAGGGACCAAACCTCCGCCTAAAACCCTATTAAATTCTTTATCGTAAATGTCCAGTCTAAATTCTCTGGAAGCATTGATCTGTCCAACCAAAACGGGCTTCGAAGTAATTGCCTTGGTATCTTTGACGCTTTGCCAGGGAATATCCTTTTCTTTTTGGATTATTTCTTCTACGATGGTATTCCACTCTTTACAGGCACCACATTGTCCCACCCATTTGGCGTATTGTGTACCGCAATTCTGACAAAAAAAAGCTGTTTTAGTTTTAGCCATTTGAACCTAAGCTGGTTTTGGCTAAAGATATTGTGGTTACTATAGAAATCAAAAGAATGTTGATACTTTAAATAGCATTCCGTATTAAAGTACAAAAGATTACAGCGGGATTGTTTTAAAAGCCAAAGTCAGCTTTTAAAGCGTCCATTTTTTCCAAAGCCATTTCCTTTGTCAGAAAATCGATCTCTTCCATCGCGAAGGCTTTCTCAAAAGTTCGCAGTGCTTTTTTGCCCTCTCCCAATTCTTCATAATACTCCCCTTCAAAATAAAATCCGAGCATTGTAGTTGGGAATTCTTCTTTACACAATTCCGCTAGGGGTTTTAAAGACTCATAATCATCTTTTTTCCTGCTTGCGGCATATATGGCCATAATATCATTTAATTCAACTTCTTTTCTAAACCCAAATAACTCTTCAATAGAATTGTATTTATCTTCCAAATATTTATAAACGGGTTCTTCTGATGTAAGGATATTTTCTTTGTATTCTTTTGGACTAATTGGTTTAAACATTTCGAACATGCTTCCCCAGGCCTTCCCAATTCCATATGTTGCAATAGATACCTCATTGGCTGTTGGATATTCATCAAAATGATAGTTGAAACCAACTTTATCTATGCTTTTTAATGCCTTGTCCATTTGTAATATGGCATTTCTGCTATCATTCCGTTCTCCACCAATAATTAAATGATAAAAAATTTGTTGATTTATTTCACTAAGTCTGGCGGGTACTCTGTTCTCCATTTCTGTTGCCAGATAAGGAGATATGCTAATGAACGCATTGAATAAGGATTTTTCTTTGAATAAATAATAATTCCCAAAGTTTGCAGTAATGTCGTAACCAACAAACATAGTAAAAGGAGCCGTATTGTATGTGGTCTTAAGGTAAGGAATGAGTTCCATTCCAAGAAATTCAAAAAATAATTTACCTTTTTCTGTAGGTAGTCCCGAGCCCTCTTCAAAGGCACAATCTTCCCATCTTAAATCATTCTCACTCTGAAAAACACCAACAATTATGGTCTCTGGAGTCCCTTGAAAAGTGCTGTAAAATTTAGAATTCGCGACCACCTGATCAAAAAGGTATTCTCCGTCCAGAACAACCACTAAAGGATATTTTTTCTCAGGGCTATAATCTTCAGGGATATAATATTTTACATCCCTTCTCTCTTGTAGTTTAAAGGATTCAAAAATCTCTTGTGTTATTTGTGCTCCCAAACCGGTACAGAACAGTAGTGTAGCAAATAGAAAAAAATTACGTATCATGCCAAGGTATTTGAAAACAGCTTTATGCTATTTATTCCTGTTCAATAACGGTAAGAGCAGGAAAGATATTGCACCAAAAACCACGACCATAAGAGTTTGTGCTATCCACATAATCCAACCAAACGCATTACCGGAAACAGCTGTAATACCAAAAATGGCTAAGGATTTGCTTACTGCTATAGGGTAAAGGCCTATACCTCCATTTGTGGTAGACATCGCAAAAGCACCGGCAACGAAGGCTACGAGTAATTGCCCAAATGAGAGATCAATAGTTTCTGGCACGGTAAATTTTATGACCCAAAACATAAGAAAATAAGCACCCCAAATAAAAATAGTGTGAAACACAAAAGCCCATTTCTTTTTCATTTTAAATATACTTAAAACACCGTCTAATAAACCTTTGATAAAGTCCCTGATTTTAATGGCAAATCTTGAACTTGAACGTCTTAAAAAGCCCATGATGAACAATAGTCCTGTAAAGGCCACGCAAAGAAAAATTAGGGTAGTTGTAAACCCAACACCCTTTTCTTCTAAGAAGGCAAGTATTATTTCGGTCTGTGAAAAAAGGGCTATTAGAATTATTAGAAATAACATCAGCAAATCTACTACCCGTTCGGTTACAATTGTCCCAAAGCCTTTTTGGAAAGGAACATCCTCATAGGTTGCAAGGGCAGTGGCTCTTAATACTTCTCCTGACCTCGGGATACCTAAATTAGCAAAGTAAGCCATCAAGATGATGAAAATATTGTTAGAGACCTTTGGGGCATACCCTAAGGGTTCCAAAAGATAATTCCATCGGATCGCCCTAGAAATATGGCTCAAAATTCCTATAAATACAGAGATTCCTACCCAAAACAGGTCAGCTTCTTTGATGTACCGGATTATTTGTATCCTGTCTTCTTCAGAAGTAATTCTATATGAATACCAGACTAAAAAAACTCCCAAAGCAATTGGGAGTATGATTTTTAAGATCTTTTTCAGTTCTTTAGTCAAGACTATTTTAATAGATTAGTTTCTTCATCAGGGAATACTAAAGCCGGATTAAATTTTTTAGCTTCTTCAATATCCATTCGGGCATATGTAATCAAAATCAGAATATCACCTACCGCCACTTTTCTGGCCGCAGCACCATTTAGGGTTAGTTCACCCGTACCCCTTGGTCCTGGAATAACATAGGTCTCCAATCGTTCGCCATTATTATTATTGACAATCTGAACTTTTTCACCTTGAATAATATTTGCAGCATCCATAAGATCTTCATCTATAGTAATACTTCCTATATAATTAAGGTCAGCTCCGGTAACGCGAACCCGATGTATTTTGGATTTGACAACTTCTATTTGCATGGCACAAAGTTAATTAATTAAGGGCTATATTATCTATGAGGCGCACCCCGTCAACATAAACTGCTATAAAGGCCCTATATTTTGTATTTTTTTGTTTTCTTTTTATAGGATTTAAAGTTTCCTGATCAGTAATTTTTACATACTCTAAATCGAATTCAGGCTGTTTACCAAATTTATTTTTAACCCAATTCATTACGTTTGTAGCACTTTTCGTGCCAAATATTTCTTTGGCAGCCAAAAGTGTTTCATAGATAAAAGAGGCTTTGATTCTTAAGTCTTTTGGCAGTCTTTCATTTCTGGAACTCATTGCAAGTCCGTGAGGTTCTCTGACAATTGGGCAGCCAATAATTTCAATTGGCATATTGGTATTTTCAATTAATTTTTTAATGATTAATAATTGCTGAAAATCCTTCTCTCCGAAATAAGCCTTATTTGGCTGAACAATAGAAAAAAGCTTTTCCACTACCGTTGCAACACCCAAAAAATGATTCGATCTGTATTTCCCTTCCATTGTCTTGTCTAAGCCATCAAAATCGTATTCCTTTGAACTGATGTTGTTAGAATACAATTCTATTGCCGATGGGGTAAAAACAATTAGTTCCTCTGAAACATTTTTTAGAGATGCAAGATCTGCATCTAATGTGTCGGGATATTTTTTTAAGTCATCTTGATTATCAAATTGGGTAGGGTTTACAAAAATACTGACTACAACCACCTTTGTTTCGGAGATGGCTTTTTTAATTAAGGAAAGATGTCCTTTATGCAATGCTCCCATAGTTGGAACCAAACCAACAGTTGTTGAAGTATTTTTTAATGTGGCCAAATGAGCTATTAGTTCCTTTTTGCTACTGAATAACAACATAATCAATTTTAAAAGCCAGCAAACTTACTATAATTACTGCTATTCTACATTATTTTTGTAATTTTGCAGCTATGTTTTTCCGATAAACAAAATACATTGTTTTATGAATGGTAAAAAGATATTGTTTGTATCTTCTGAATTAGTGCCCTATTTACCAGAGAATGAAGTTTCCTTAATGTCTTACGAAACGCCAAGAATGGTCAATAGTAAAAAGGGCCAAATAAGAATTTTTATGCCAAGATATGGCAATATCAATGAGCGGAGGCATCAGTTGCATGAGGTAATCAGACTTTCTGGAATGAACCTCGTCATCAATGATATGGACATGCCGCTTATTATTAAAGTTGCTTCAATACCTCGTGAGCGTATACAAGTCTATTTTATAGATAATGAGGAGTATTTTAAACGCAAAGCTACCTTTACCGATGAGAATGGAGAACTATTCCCTGATAATGATGAAAGGGCTATTTTCTTTGCAAAGGGAGTAGTAGAAACAGTAAAAAAATTGAATTGGACACCAGATATTATCCATGTTCATGGATGGATGGCTTCACTTTTACCATTATACTTAAGAACCTACTACGCAGATGAACCACTTTTTGCCGACAGTAAAATTGTAACCTCAGTTTATAGCAAGGGTTTTGATGGAAATCTGGATGGTAATATGAAGAAAAAAATATTATTTGATGGGATTACTGAGGATAGTATCTCCCATCTAGAGTCTCCTACCTATAATAATTTGTTAAAAGTTGCTGTAGATTTTTCTGATGCCATTATTTTAGCAGCCGAAGAAATATCAGAAGATTTAAGTGATTATATTACCAACCTCCAAAAACCTCTGTTGCCATATGTTCCTTTGCAGGAATTTGAAGAAGCATATGCAAACTTTTATAGCACTGAAGTTTTAAAATAGGCCTCATGAAGATTTTATTAAAATTGGTATTCTCTGCAATTGCAGTTTTGGTACTTATGTTTGGTGCCGTTTCATGTGATGAAGACCTTACCACAATTGGAGATGGTGTTATTGGAGACGATCCTTTTAGGACAAACAAAGCGGTATATGACGTTTTTGTATTTAACAAAAAAATCAATGCCGTTGAGACAAACCAACTTCCTATATACCAGATTGGAACATATATTGATCCGCTTTATGGCAATACCGAGGCGAGTATAACTTCTCAACTAAGACTGCAAGGGGGGATTGGAAATCCATCATTTGGACTTTTTTCGCAGCAAGGAGAAGATGATTCGGTATCAAACCCCGAATCAACTGCCATTGAAGAGAATGAAACTGTTAAAGAGGTAATTCTATATATCCCTTACCTTCAAAACCCAAATGGAGACAGCGACTTAGATGGTGTACCGGATACTTTGGATGCAGACCCGGAGGACCCTAATAGTGATAGTGATGGAGATGGTCTTACCGATAATGATGAAAGAATACTTGGAACAAATCCGCTTAATGATGACACTGATGGTGATGGTATAGGAGATAGTGAAGATACTGATACCGCTGTAAATAGGTATCCCCGAAAAGTTGACCTTGACAGTATTTATGGAAACCGGGAAGCTCCTTTCAATTTTAAAGTAGAACGATCAACTTACTTTTTAAGAGATTTGGATCCGGATACAGGGTTTCTGGAATCACAGGAATACTATTCAACTCAGGAATTTTCCCCTGATTTTGTTTCTGACGTACTTTATGACGGAGAGGTAACCATATCAGATGAGGAAACATTAATATTTCCCGAAGACGACCCCGACACTGAGGCGGACGAATCTCTAAATGAACCCGAGCGAATCCAACCGGGTATTCAGGTAGTTTTGGATCCTGACTTTTTTCAACAAAATATTTTGGATAAGGAAGGCCAGTCAGAATTATTAAGTCAGGCTAATTTCAGTGATTTCCTTAGGGGGTTGCACTTATCTGTTTCTGCCATTACCGATGATATTCTGCTTATTCTAGACGTGACTGATGCCACAATTACAATAACTTATGATTACGATAAGCAGGAGGATGCAGAAATAGTTAAGGAAGAAGCGGAGTACCAATTGACATTAATTAGCAGAGATTTAACTTTTGGAACAATTATTGGCAATGCGGTTAACACTTTAATAAATGCACCATTTCCATCTGAGATTACAAATAATTTGGATACAAACGAAAGTGCAGATAGGATATATCTCAAAGGAGGTTCAGGATCCTATGCGGAAGTCCAATTGTTTGAGGAAAATAACGGAGAGGATATTCTAAATGAGATCAAAGCAAAAAATTGGATTGTTAATGAAGCCAACCTCATCTTTTATGTAGACAGAGATAAGTTGGATATGGCAGGCACGATTAATGAACCCCCTGCATTATATCTTTTTAATTCGGAGACAAACAACCCTATATATGATCTAAGAGTGGCTAGTGATCCTGATCTCAGAACCAGAATTAATATAAATTATGGCGGGTCTTTGGAAAAAGAGAATAACAAGGGGGTCCAATATAAAATGAAAATAACCAATCATATTAATGATATTTTAATTAGAGATTCTACAAATGTCACTCTAGGCCTCTCTGTAACTGCAGATTTGGCAACTATTACTTCTAAAAATGCGGTGCTTGACTTGACTGAAGATGATTTACCGGTTGCGGCCACAATTACTCCTTTAAGTACCATTCTTTTCGGCAATAATGTTCCTGTTGAAGAAGAGGATATGAAGCTAAAGTTAGAGATATTCTATACCGAGCCAAATTGATATGATTACTTAATACCACTTACAGTATTTTATCGTTATATAACCGAATTTACAGGAAAGTTTGCTTTTCTTCTTGTAAATTTGCTCATCTACTAACTGTTTAATTAGTAATTGTATGTGTGGAATTGTAGGATATATTGGTAATAGGGAGGCATATCCAATAATTATGAAGGGCTTGCAACGGCTTGAATACCGAGGGTACGATAGTGCAGGAATTGCTTTATTCGACGGGAATAAGATTAATCTCGCTAAAACCAAGGGTAAAGTCAAAGATCTGAAAGAAAGGTCCGAAAGTAATATTCCCTTAAATGGGAGTGTTGGCATCGGACATACAAGATGGGCAACCCATGGAGTTCCTAACGATGTAAATTCACATCCACATTATTCAAATTCCGGAAATCTTATAATTATTCATAATGGGATTATTGAGAATTATGAATCCATAAAACAAGAACTGACTAAAAGAGGCTATACCTTCGAATCTGATACGGATACCGAGGTTTTGATCAATCTTATTGAAGAAGTAAAGAAAAAAGAAAATGTACTTTTAGGAAAAGCTGTGCAGATTGCATTAAACCAGGTAGTTGGTGCCTATGCGATTGCCGTTTTCGATATTCAAAAGCCAGATGAAATTGTGGTAGCCAAATTGGGTAGTCCTCTTGCAATTGGTATCGGAGAAAATGAATTTTTCATAGCTTCCGATGCGTCACCTTTTATAGAATTTACCAATAATGCGGTTTATCTGGAAGACCAGGAAATGGCCATAGTGCGTCTTGGTAAAGAAATTAAACTTCGAAAAATAAAGAATGATGCAATAGCTTATCCTTTAGTGCAGGAGCTTCAATTTAATCTTGAAGAAATTGAAAAAGGAATGTATGATCATTTTATGTTAAAGGAAATTTATGAACAACCAAGTGCTATTAAAGATACTTATAGAGGAAGATTACAAGTTGATCAGGGCATAATAAAAATGGCCGGGATTGACCAGAATCTTGAAAAATTTCTCAACGCAAACAGGATAATTATTGTGGCATGCGGAACTTCCTGGCATGCCGGGTTGGTAGCAGAGTATATATTCGAAGATTTGGCAAGAATACCTGTTGAGGTAGAATATGCATCAGAATTTAGATATAGAAATCCTGTAATTACAGAAAAAGATGTGGTCATTGCCATTT
>Ga0209013_10001077_pt1 | contig 25215 bp, 23 predicted proteins | sample Cruoilmetagenom2_FD_187291 | JGI IMG/M metagenome (GOLD analysis project Ga0209013, IMG submission 187291) | Oil polluted marine microbial communities from Coal Oil Point, Santa Barbara, California, USA - Sample 2 (SPAdes) (version 2) | ecosystem: Environmental > Aquatic > Marine > Oil seeps ... | reverse complement strand
AGTTCAGGGTTTAAATGATTTTTCTTATGCGGTGGTGAAAAAAAATGGTACAAAAGTATCTGATGCTAACGCAACATTTTTACTTACACAACCGCACAGCAGAACAGAAGATCAACTGCTTGAGAACATTCCCTATGAGGATGGAAAATACCAGATCAAAGGGCTAGAGATCAAAAAAGCGGGGAGATATACATTGCAGTTTAGAGCAGAAGTCGGTGATACGATGGGTTACTCTGAAATTGCAGCGTACCTAAAACCTTAAAATATGCCAATTTGGCATATTTTTGTCATTTATATCATACAATATGATATACTTCTTTTATGAATCAACTCCACATTTACCCTACATCAAGAGCATTAAGAACAGTCAGCGCTTTACATAAAGAACAGGTAGGTTTTTTGCCCGCACTCATGCGTATGGATGAGTTTGAACAGCGTGCTGTGCTTATAGAGAACAAAACACAGGTAGATCCTTTGCAGCGTATTTTACTTCTCCGTGAAGCTGCGAAGTTTGAAGCATTTGAGAGGTTGAATGTCAACCGTGATCTTATTCGCTTCTTCACAAAAAGTGACGCGATATTTAAATTTTTTGAAGAGTTGGCAGCAGAGAATGTCAACTTTGAAACTTTGGCATCCGCGGATGCCTATGTTGAGTTTGAAACACATCTGGCCATATTGGAACAGCTTTTGGAAAACTATCATCAACTTTTAAAAGAAAAAGGCTTTACCGATAAAGCTTTTATACCAAAGAATTATAAACTCAATGAGGGTTTTTTGACATCTTATGAAAAAATAGAGATTCATCTTGAAGGCTATCTGAGTTATTTTGAATTGGAACTCCTGGAAAAGATATCACAAAAAATACAACTCATCATACACTACAGCAGCAGTAAATTCAACAAAAAAATGCTTGAACGTTTTGAAGTGTATGGTATAGCACTGCCAATTGACAGAGATCTCTCTTTTGATCTTTCCAATAAAAGTGTGATAGCACAGGAGAGGAACACAGACACTATCACGGCAAAGGTGTTTTCCGTAGAAGAGAGAGAAGAACAGATCGCACTGGCCTTTGAAGAAATTGAAGTCATGGTCAAGTCAGGCATAGAAGCGGAAAACATTGTACTGATACTGCCGGATGAAAGTTTTAAAGAGCACTTCACTCTTTTTGACACCCATAACAATCTTAATTTTGCGATGGGATATGATTACTCTAATGGAAGAGTCTATAAGTCACTGGAAGCGATTTACAGCTATTGGCAAACATTTGATAAAGAGAGCAGGTATTTGCTTGAACGCTATGGTTTGAAGCTTGAACAAGTGGAAAAAACAAGTGCTTCAAAAATTTCAAACGTTCAAACTTTCTTTAACCTTTTGCATAGATTAAAACTTTTGGATGCACCTTTAGTACTTAAAGAAGATAAAGAGAAATACAATGAGAGAGTAGAGGAAAAGTATCTGCATTTTCTAAAAATATTTGAGAGAGAAGAACTTTCTCTGAAAGAGTGGCTGTTCCTGTGGCTCAAAGCACTCTCCAAGATCACTCTGGATGATGTAAGAGGCGGTCTTGTTACAGTGATGGGTGTACTTGAGACCAGAGGGGTCAGTTTTGAGGGGGTGGTGATCGTAGATTTCAATGAAGGTATTGTGCCCGCCTCTTCGAGTAAAGACCAGTTTTTAAACTCTTCGGTCAGAGCATTTGCAAATCTGCCTACAAAAAATGACAGGGAAGCCTTGCAAAAACAGTACTATAAACGTCTGATTGAACAAGCTTCACGGTCAACCATTATATACAGTACAAGTGACAACAAACTCCCTTCAAAATTTCTTTATGAGTTGGGATTGGAAAAAGCAGAACAAAAACAGGTACAATTCGATCTACTCTATGCCCAGCCGTCACAAATGATCCGGGAGCAGGACCCGCTGGTTGAAAATTTTGATGCGACTAGCATCACCTGGTCTGCCTCAAGGCTGAAAACCTATCTGGACTGTAAAAGAAAGTATTATTACAGATACATTCAAAAGATACAGGCCAAAGAGGAGGATGAGTTGAATGAAGGACTCTTTTTACACTCACTTTTGGACCATCTTTATAGAGAGAAAAACAGCTATGAGTCAAAAGAGGAGATGCAAAAAAAGATAGATATGCTTTTAGACGAGCTTTTAGCTTTTGATGATGCCAAAATAGCGTATCAGAAACTGTTATGGAAAGAGAAGCTCAAAGGTTTTGTTGATTCTCAAATAGAACATTTCAAAGCAGATTGGAAAGTGCTTGAAAGAGAAAAAGAGTTTTCTTCAGAAATAGGAGGGCTGCGTTTTAAAGGACGCATAGACAGAATTGACCAAAATGCTGCAGAGACACTGGTACTGGATTATAAAAGCGGCTCCATAGCTGAAGCGAACAAAAGCAAAAATTTGGAAAATCTTTCTGATTTTCAAATGAGTATTTACCATGCGATGATCTCTTCAAAATACCAGAATATCAATCTGGCATTCATGAAAATACTTGAAAAAGGCGAAAGAGAAGAGATTACTGCCCTGGAAGAAAAAAATGCACTTTTGGCAGAGCATATTATAGAGCTAAAACAAACCAAAAGTTTTGTAGCCGAGAAATGTGACAATTTACAAAAGTGTAAATATTGTGAATTTACGCTTCTATGTGAAAGAGGGGAGTATCTATGAGTTTTAAACCTTTTTTAGCCTATTCAGCCTCTGCCGGTTCCGGTAAAACCTTTGCGCTTTCTGTACGATACATTTCACTGCTTTTTATGGGAGAAGCTCCTTCCGGCATACTGGCTGCAACATTTACAAATAAGGCAGCAGCCGAAATGCGTCAGAGAGTGGTGGATTCATTGCGTGGTTTGGATGAGCTGGATAATGCTGCATTTACAGATGCTATTTGTATTCAAACGGGATTGAGTCGAAATGAACTGCTTGCAAAACAACCAGAAGTACTCAATCAATTTTTAGCAAGTACCTCCTACATTGTGACACTTGACAGTTTTTTCTCCTCTATTTTGCGTTCTGCTTCTTTGGAGTTGGGGCTTGAACCGGATTTTGTGACCAAAGAGCAGGGTGATGAGAAGTTGGAGATGCATTTTCTTGAAGAGGTTCATGCAGAAGGATTACTCGCTTCACTTGTAAAACTCGCTATGGACATAGAAGACAAACGCTTTGGCAAAATTTTTGATCTGATGCAAAATTTTTATAAAGTGGATCCGCTGTTACCACAGCAAAAAGAGATAACACTTTCCATAGCTGATCAGGAAGAGAAGATAGAAGCACTCAGAATGAAGATCATTAAAGCATTGATGGATGCAGGTGCTGCTGATAGAGCGGTAAAACAATTTGATACCGGGAGTGTGAAAGCGCTCTTTGGTAAAAAACTTTTTGAAAAAGAGACTTTAGCAGAACATTCATGGTTTAAAAAAGTTGCCAATGATGAGATAGAAGGGCTTTACGCCTATATAAAACAGGCGTTGTCACTTTGGGCAAAAGCCAAAGAGTCGATCGTTCTGCATAATCTTTTTAAAATTTATGATTATTACAGAAATGCAAATATCACCAATGCCAAAACCTCAGGTATATTGAGTTTTGACGATCTGACTTACTTTGTCTATAGACTGTTGCATGAGAGTATAAGCAAGGAGTTCCTTTATTTTAAAATAGATTCCAAATTTAAACATATTTTATTGGATGAGTTTCAGGATACTTCAACTTTGCAGTTCCTGCTTCTCAAACCACTGATAGATGAGATATTTTCAGGACAGGGACAAAGTGAATTCAAATCTTTCTTTTATGTGGGGGACACCAAGCAGTCACTTTACCGTTTTCGCGGTGGGGTTGAAGAGTTGTTTGACAAGGTAGCTGAAAATTATGATGTCAAGATAGAGCAGATGGATACCAACTATAGATCTTCTAGAAACGTAGTAGAGCAGGTGAATCTCTGGTTTGAACCAATCATGGCTGATTATGTGCCTCAAAAGTGTAAAGAGGGTGCCTCACAAGGGGTTGTGAAGGTATTTGATTCGGAAGAATTGATAGAAGATGCAGTGGGGCAGGCAAAAGCACTTTTAGACTTAGGTGTGGATGTGAATGATATTGCTTTTCTGGTAAGTACCAATAAAGATGGACAAACTCTGCAGGAAGCCTGTGAACATGAAGGGATCGATACGCTTTTAAAAACATCAAGTTCTTTGAAAAATAATCCTAAAATAGGCGCTTTGACAGCGATGGTTTCTTACCTGTTTTACGGAGCAAAAATTGATGCAGAAGCACTGCTTTTAAAAGTGGGAAGTACTTTAGATAAAATAGATACAACCTGGTTTTCTGCCTTTATGTCTCCTTTACAAGTGGTTGACAGACTTGTAAAGGAGTTTGGATATTTTGATAATGATTTGAATATTTTAAAACTTCTGGAGTTTGCTTCAGGTTTTTCTGATATCCCTGCTTTTTTGGAAGAGTTTGCCACTTCCTCTGTCTCTGTGGCTTCAAATTCTGTACAGGGCGCGAATATCATGACCATTCACGGTTCCAAAGGTTTGGAGTTTGAGTATGTGATCTTACTGGATAAACTGACAAGACCAAACTCTGACAAATCAGCACTTGTTTTCCACTATAATGACAATCTGTACATTGACAAGATACTCTACCGGACAAAAGGCAGAGAAAATTTTGATGAGGAGTATGCCCGGGTCATTGAAGAGAGAAAAGCTTCTGCACTGAAAGACAGAAAAAATGTACTTTATGTGGCACTGACCCGTGCTGTTGAGGGCTTGATAGTCATTAAGAAGCCAAAAGACTCCATTTTTGATGAAATTAACATCTCTCCAATCTCAATTGGAGAGATAAGCGTTGAGCGTTCAGTGTTGAGTGTTCAGAAAGAGCAAGAGCCTGTTGAATCTGTGACTATTACTAATTATGGAACACAGAAAACGCCTGAGAAAGAGGAAGAGAGTGAAAAAGATCATGAAGCGATCTTGTTCGGTACGGCTTTGCATTATACTTTGGAAATGTTAAGCCGTTTTGATAAAGAGAGTCTCACTGAAGCGATGAATGCCTTGCAGAACAGATATGGGCAAGTGTTAACGCCTATACAGACAGAGGAGATAAAAGACCGGGTACTCAGACTTATAGGAGACAATGATTTTAATGCTTTGCTTGAAGGTGCAGCATTATCCAAAGAGCAGTCTTTGAGTTTCAATGGAGAATTAAAGCAGATTGACCTGCTTTTGAAATATGACGACAGATATATGGTCGTAGACTATAAAAGTTCTAAAAAATTTAACCTCAAACATCAGAAGCAAGTCGATTTTTATACAAAAGCGATAGAAAATATTACCTCCAAACCTACTTTTGGAGCCATTGTTTACCTCTTGGAGAAAGAAATATCCATACAAATCTTAAGTTAAACTTAATTTAAATAAATTTTAAGGTTAACTGGGTATTATTCGTCCACAAAAGAGCCAAGGCTCTCATTTATACAAGGAAAATTCATGAAATTGACAACAGTACTTAAACCTGCTGAAGTAACACGTGACTGGGTTTTGATCGATGCTGAAGGTAAAACTTTTGGTCGTATCTTAACTGAAGTTGCAACACTTCTTAGAGGTAAACACAAGCCATCATTTACACCAAATGTAGACTGTGGTGACTACGTAGTGATCATCAATGCAGAAAAAGCAAAATTCTCAGGTGCTAAACTTGAAGATAAAGAGTATTTTACTCACTCTGGTTACTTTGGGTCAACTAAAAGTAAAAAACTTGACAATATGTTAGAAAACCATACTGAAAAACTTTTCAGATTGGCTGTGAGAGGTATGCTTCCTAAGACTACTCTTGGTAGAGCAATGCTTAAAAAACTTAAAGTATATGCAGGTGCAGAGCACCCACATACTGCACAAATCAATAAGGAAGCGTAAGCATGGCAACTATTTATGCAACAGGAAAAAGAAAAGCGGCTATCGCTAAAGTTTGGATGACTCCGGGGAACGGTGAAATGCTTATCAACGGTAAAACACTTGACCAATGGCTAGGTGGACACGAAACACTTAAAATGAAAGTAAGACTTCCACTTGAAGCAACAAAGCAACTTGATTCTATGAATATCAAAGCAACAACACTTGGTGGTGGTTATGCTGCTCAGGCAGATGCACTTAAGCATGGTATCACTAAAGCATTGGTTGAGTTTGAACCATCTTTCAGAGCGATCCTTAAGCCTATGGGTCTTCTTACTCGTGACTCCAGAGTGGTTGAGCGTAAGAAACCAGGTAAGAAAAAAGCGAGAAGATCTCCACAGTTCTCAAAAAGATAGGTTTTACCTCTCTTTTCTCAAAGCTTGTCTTTGGAAAATATCTCTCGAGATATTTTTACCTTTTTGCAAGAGTTTTTCTCTTGCAAAACTATTATCCCTTTTATTTAACTATCCCCCGCAAATATTAATACAAACCAAGTATAATCCCCTTTAATTAATTACAAGGTATTTTATGACTATATGGAAACATGAAGAAAACAAACCCACACACCGTTTAGTAAAACTTTACAAAGAAGATCACGGAGAAGGTGAGTATATGGGTGAGATGAGTGATGAAGAGATCAAGAAGATGATCCTGAATATCAAGCCTGATGTGAAGATAGATCAGGCTTTTGGTACCTTGTCTTACTTTGGGATGTTACCTTTACTTGTAACAAAGAAGTAGGTACTTAAAGTATAAAGTAATTTGCTAAAAAGAGTAAGAGTAATTTGACACTTTGTATTAAGGCAGTACCTGCAATATTTCCCAGTTGACAGGAAGAACAATTGGTGTATTGTTTCCCCTCATATTGTGCATAGAAAAAATAAACAATGATAAGTGATAACAGTAGACCAGCCAAATAATTTTCATATATTTTTAAAGTAGCCACTCCCTCGGCTGATAGAAAAAAGCTGATCAGGATACCGATAATACCCAAGTATATTCCATATCTGATCATTGTTAATATACTATCTCTTTTAAATGTGGTTGGACAGTCATTGTTATTAAATGCATCAGTACCGTATTCAAGTTTGGCATCAAAAAGTTTTTGTTCCTCTTTATCTAATCGTATTCTAAAGTTTGCTCCCAAAAGATAATCACTTTTTCTCTGTATTAATATTGCCAACTTTCCTTCTGCTGTTAAGAATTGCTGTTTTCCTGTTCGGTCTTCATAGGTTATTTTTATTTTTTCATAACGTTTTGTTTTTGCACTTAATCCCGGAAAATAGGCAGTTGTTTCTATGGGAGTGACAGTACCTTCTCTGGTAATAATAACAGGATTGATGATCTCTAAAAATTCACCATTGTCCTGTTTTACGACAAAAACTGCCAAAGGTGAACCTATCTGAAAAGCGGAAAGTGCTTCTAATTTATTTTCTGTAATGGTGTCTTTGAGATCTTGGATGGTTTCTAAGAGAGTTTCATCAAAGTGACGTACCGATCCTCCGAACTCTAAACTTTCTACAGCCGGGTATTGTGTAATCTTTTTTATCATAGGCTCTCTTTAAACGCTTATGCTAGTTTTAGGGTGATGTTAAAAATAGGATAAAAGTTTGTAGTGCATTGTACCTTAGTCAAGCTAAGGTACAGAGGGGTTTTAGTGACTTTTACCTACAACAATTAACATTTTAATGTTGATCACCATAAATCTAATAAATTGCCAAATCAAATTGTTTCTCATAGCTCTTGCGAATTTTCCTGGAATCATTGTTAAATTAAATTGCTCATTTTGAAAATTTACTTCTTCTTGTTTCATTTTATCTCCTTCTTATATTAAATATATTTCTTTTTATATAGGAACTTAGTTCCTATATAATCCTTTTCACTACAGTTTTGATATAAATCTCAGATATATTTTACTCTGGGATCAATGTCCAGCCTGGCTTGAGTTTTGCTTTGTAGATAAACATATGGTGTAAGATATGTTTGATCCAGTGACCTGCAAGGCCGATCTCTCCGAATGTATAGTCTGTATCACGACCTGTTCCAGGATACTTTTCAAAGTCTGGTACAACAGGATAAACTGTCATCGCTGCAGCTTGACCATCAAAGACACCTTTACCGGCACTGGCAACACACGCTGCACCCATTTCTGCCATAGATGCTTTATGCAAATGTGCTGCTTCACCTTCTTTAATCATATCACAAACAGAATGAGCTACCGCTTTACCGATGATACCTGCAGGCATACCTGTTCTAGGCGGTGTAGGGTTGATCGGTGTGCCATTTGGAGAAGACATAGGCTTGGAGATAAGGTGTGGCGGTGCAAAGGCAATACCTGCTGCAAAGATGTTGTCAAATGTCGGGTTTTGGTATGTTTCCGGCCAGTCAGATGCTTTCCAGTTCTCATAAGCACCCGCATCATACTTCGCATCCACTTTCATAAACCCGTTTGGTGCAAAGAGCGTATCAGTCATATCTGATCCATCTTTGTCAAAGGCTTTAAGACCTACACCTGCAAAGGGTGGAATAAGCATAGAGAAGTCAAACTCTTCTTCATGCATGGTACCGTCAAGAAGTTCATAATGAACTTTACCAGAGTCTACTTTGTTGACATGTGCCCCGATGATCCACTCAACATTTCTTTCAGCATAAAGTGATTCAGCAAATAGCTTAGAACTTACAGCATACCCTCCTACTTTCATATGAAGACCACCCATACCAAAGTCACCAAGGAATGATTCATTTGAAATCCATTTGATATCTAACATATCACGGACACCCGCTTTTCTTGCTTCATGCTCGATGTTAAAGATATACTCAAATGCTGCACCTTGGCATGTACACATACCGTGTCCTGTACCTATAAGAAGTTTTTGTCTTTCACCCGCTTTTGCTTTTTCAAAGATCTGTTTAAGCTCAAGATTTGCATGTACCGCATGGTCAGCAGTACAAACAGACACAGTGTATCCGCCAAGTTCACCTTTACCGTTACCAAGTCCAGGCGTTGCATCAAAGTTTAGCTTAGGCCCCGTTGCATTAACAAGGTAATCATAGGTCAATTCTTCCGTTTGACCGTCTTTTCCTTCTTCTGTAGATGATATAACGATATAAGGCGTATCATCATCTGCTTTTCCGTTAGGATGAATTTCTGTTGCTAAAGCTTGCCTAAAGTCAATACCAGCTTTTTTATAGACAGGCGCCAAAGGAAATACAACGTCTTTTTTCGTCATCTGTCCTACACCTACCCAAATATTTGACGGGATCCAGTTCCATTGTGAGTTTGGAGTGACTACCACTACTTCGTGATCATCTCCAAGCCATTTTTTTGCAAAGGTTGCAGTAGTGTGTCCTGAAACTCCACCACCCATTATTATTAATCGTGCCATAGCTTTCCTTCATATTTGAAATTTTATTCTATTAAGTTTATGATAAGAATAATTAAAAATATATTAAATTTATCTTTTCAATTAAAAAACCTTATATTAAGATGAAAATACGTGCTTATAGAGGGGTATGAAAATAAGTGAATAGTATAAATATGATTTATGAAAATAAGAGTTTTTTGGTATGAATTAGCTTAGACTAACGAAACTATGCTACTATTTTAGCTTCAATGACAGCTAGGACAAACAGAAAGGTATTAGAGTAAATTAATGAAACAAAAATTTCTTAAAATTATTTTTTTATTATGTTTAGGCTGTCAGACAGATGCATCTGTCTGGAATGATCCCCACGACAGTTATAAAATGAAAACAGATACTCTGTTTTCATCCTTTTCTATCCCTCCCAAACGACTTGATCCCGTCATTTCCTACAATGAGAATGAATGGGCAATTATCGGTCAGATCTATGAACCGCCTTTGCAGTATCATTATCTCAAGAGACCTTATACCCTGGAAGCGCTTACTTTGGATAAAATGCCGACGATCCGTTATTTGGATAAAAATGGAATTGAAGTAGAAGAGTATTCTGATGAAGTGACATATTCTGAATATCGTTTGGATCTGAGAGATGATGTCAGATATCAGAACCATCCCTCTTTTGTGAAAGACAGTGAAGGCAGGCTGTTCTATGGTGATTTAAGTGAAGATGAACTGGAAAAGATCGATACGCTTGATGATTTTGAGAAAGTTGCCAGCCGGAACCTGCTTGCTTCAGACTATGCATATGCGATCAAAAGAATGGCAGTCAGGCAAAACCACTCACCTATTTTAGACAGTATGCAGACATATATCGTAGGCTTAAAAGTATTTTCTGAAACCATTACGAACATTGCTAAAGAAAAAAAACAGGATCAGCAGTTTTTAGATCTGCGTCCTTATGACATATCGGGTGTGAAGGTGGTAGATGACCATACTTTAACTATAAAGATAGAAGGGCGCTATCCCCAATTTCTCTACTGGCTGTCGATGAACTTTTTTGCTCCCATTCCCTGGGAGGCAGACCTGTTTTATCAGCAAAAAGGCTTAATTGCCAAAAATCTGACACTAAACTGGTTTCCTGTAGGTACGGGGGCATACTATTTAGCTGAAAACAACCCCAATAGACAGATGAGACTGCTTGCGAATCCCAATTATCATGAAGAGAGATATCCGGTCTTGGATGAGAATGAGATAGAGGCATCCTCTGTACCCAAAGAGTTACTGAAAGATGCAGGGGAAAAACTGCCTCTGATCAAAGAGGTGGTTTATGCTTTGGAGAAAGAAAGCATTCCGTTATGGAACAAATTTTTGCAGGGCTATTATGATGCCTCCGGCATAAGTTCCGAAGCATTTGACCAGGCAGTACAGATATCATCCACAGGGAATATGGGACTCAGCTCTGAAATGAAGAAGAAGGGGATCGCATTAAAAGGACTGGTACAACCTGCTATTTTTTATCTGGCATTCAATATGGTCGATCCTGTGGTAGGCGGATATACCGAAGAAGCTAAAAAACTGCGTCAAGCCATTAGTATCGCGCAAAATCAGGAAGAGTATATCTCTATTTTTATGAATGAACGGGGCATTGCTGCACAAGGGGTCATTCCTCCCGGCATTTTTGGTTATGAAGAGGGGGAAGAAGGAACCAATACGGTAGTCTATGACTGGGTCGGTGACAAACGTGTGAGAAAACCCTTGGAAGAGGCTAAAAAACTTTTGGCAGAGGCAGGGTACCCCAATGGCAGATCTGAAAAAACAGGAAAAATATTAAAACTCCATTATGATACCACAGCCACCGGTCCCGATGACAGAGCATTGATGGACTGGATACGAAAACAGTTTGACAAGTTGGGTATACAGCTTGTGATCCGGGCAACAGACTATAACCGTTTTCAGGATAAAGTCCGAAAAGGAAAAGTACAACTTTTTTCCTGGGGCTGGAATGCAGACTATCCTGATCCTGAGAATTTTCTCTTTTTACTCTATGGCGGCAATGCTTCTGTCGATACGAATGGTGCAGGCATCAACTCTTCAAATTATAAAAATCCGGAATTTGACAGACTTTTTGATACAATGAAAACGATGAAGAATAGTCCCGAGCGGCTTAAGATCATAGAAAAGATGATGGAGATAGCGAGAGAAGATGCCCCCTGGGTCTGGGGAATTCATCCTAAGTCTTTAGCTCTGTCCCATGAGTGGTATACCAATGTCATGCCCAATGCCATGGCAAACAATACACTTAAATATAAACGGATTGATGCTACACTAAGGGCAGAAAAACAGCAAGAGTGGAACCAACCTGTGATGATGCCTCTGATCATTCTGGCTCTCTTTTTGATCATTTTGGGACTATTGCTTTCACGTGCCTATCGGAACAGACAGAAAATGGTGATCAAGGGTGGGGAGAAATAGATGTTTGCCTATATCATTCGACGTATTTTATATGCCATTCCTATTCTTATCGGTGTCAATCTTATTACTTTTATGCTGTTTTTCATGGTGAACACACCGGATGACATGGCAAGAGCACAATTGGGTGCCAAACAGGTGACCCCTGAACTCATTGCCTCATGGAAAGAAGAGAAGGGCTATGACAAACCTCTTTTTATCAACACTGAAGCAGAGGGGATATCAAAGATCACAGAGACACTTTTTGTTCAGGAATCAGCTAAACTCTTCTCTTTTGATTTTGGTTTTTCCGACAGCAACCGTGATATAGGCTCAGACATCAAAGAGCGGATGTTTCCGAGTCTGGCCATTGCTCTGCCTACATTTATGATCGCCCTGATCACCAATATCTCACTGGCACTGCTTTTGGTACTTTTCAGAGGATCGGTACTGGATACAAGCATGATGGTCATTGCTGTGATGATCATGTCTGTTTCCGGACTCTTTTATATCATTGCAGGACAGGTACTTTTTTCTAAAATGTGGCACTGGGTACCCATTTCAGGATATGAGAGCGGATGGGAAGGAATAAAATTTATTGTGCTCCCTGTCATAATAGGTGTCTTTGCCGGTATGGGGTCTGGTGTGCGCTGGTACAGAAGTATCTTTTTAGAACAGATCAATCAGGACTACGTACGTACGGCACGCGCAAAAGGGCTTTCAGAGCTTAAAGTACTTTTTGGACATGTCCTGAGAAACGGTATGCTGCCTATTTTAACAGGTGTGGTAGTGATCATCCCTTCTCTTTTTATGGGCTCTTTGATCATGGAATCCTTTTTTGGTATCCCGGGTTTGGGAAGCTATACTATCGATGCGATCAATTCACAGGATTTTGCCATTGTAAAAGCGATGGTATTTCTAGGTTCCGTACTTTACATTGTAGGACTGATCCTTACAGATATCTCGTATACGCTTTTTGATCCAAGGGTGAAACTGTCATGAAATTCGTTGTACTCTGGACAGATATCATGGTATGGGTATTGGTTTTTGCACTGCTTGCATGGGCCTGGGTACTGTCCCGTTCTCCCCAGGTGAAAAAAAAGTGGCATACGATCTTTAGATCAAGTATTGCCATGGCATCAGCGATCATTTTGCTTTTTTATCTCTTTTTCACACTGCTTGATTCCTTGCATCTTCGTTTTTCTGCAACATCCACACAAAGTACAGGGCAGGCTGTACAGTATGATGGAGAGATCGTCAGTCTGCTTGATCTTCTGTTCGTACACAGTATAGAAAATACAGAACGTACCTACTCCGCACCCTTTGCCATACATGAATATGCGACTTCCATTATCGTAGATAAGCAGGGTGTGACGAAGCAGGTCTATTTGCCTTTAAAGCATGTGTCTTCAGGCGATGATATTTGGATAAAGTCTTTTTTCGCCCTGCTGACAGGGCTGGGGATCAGTGTTTTGCTGATCGTTTTTCATCTGTTTTGGTATAAAGAGAGGCGTTTGGTCGACAGACTTCGAAAGGTATGGAAAGGTGAAACAGAATTGCCCTGGAGGACAGGGTATCTTACGCTTACACTGCTGGTCATGACCTTTGTATGGTTTTACATGTTGAGTTATGACTACCATGTGTTAGGAACAGATAAAGTGGGAGGAGATGTACTTTATCAAAGTTTTAAAAGTATCCGAACGGGCGTATTGATCGGAATTCTGACTACTTTGGTGATGTTACCTGTTGCCATACTTTTAGGTGTGAGTGCCGGCCTGTTCGGTGGTTGGGTGGATGATGTGATCCAGTATCTCTACACCACACTGAGTTCCATCCCCGGTGTTCTGCTCATCGCGGCAGGGGTACTCTCTATGCAGGTGATGATGGATAACAATCCTGCATGGTTTGAGAGTACCTTGGAACGTTCCGATCTGCGTCTGCTGTTCCTGATACTGATACTGGGGGTAACAAGCTGGACCGGTTTGTGCCGATTGCTGCGTGCAGAAACCTTGAAGATTTCCCAAATAGAATTCGTGACCGCTGCAAAAGCCTTTGGAGTAGGTAGATTTACGATCATCCGTCGTCATATCATCCCAAATTTGATGCATATCATTCTTATCTCTGTAGTATTGGACTTTTCCGGTCTGGTACTTGCCGAGGCTGTGCTCTCTTATGTAGGCGTAGGGGTTGACCCTACGATGCACAGTTGGGGTAATATGATCAACCAGGCAAGACTTGAAATGGCAAGGGAACCAATGGTATGGTGGTCTCTCTTCTCAGCTTTTGTTTTTATGTTCATTCTGGTCTTGGCAGCGAATCTTTTTTCTGACCGTATTCAAACGGTTCTGGATCCAAGGAATGATACATGAGTCCTCTCTTAAGTGTAAAGAATCTCAGTCTTAGGGTAGAAGAAGGCAGCTTGCTGTCTGCAGTGAGTTTTGAGATATATGAAAGTGAGATCTTTGCTCTGGTGGGCGAGTCAGGATCTGGCAAATCTTTAACATCATTGGCGATCATGCGTTTGCTCCCGGATGCCATATCGGTGAGCTCGGGAGATATCACGCTCAAAAACAGGTCACTGTTTGCGCTTCCCGAGTCACAGATGCAAAAAGTACGCGGGAAGTCCATCGCTATGATCTTTCAGGAACCTATGTCTGCATTAAACCCTGTGATGACCGTTGGTGAACAGGTTGCTGAAGTGATCAAAGTGCATTTAAAGATCAAAAAAGAGAAGATCAAAGATAAAGTCATCTCTCTTTTTGAAGAGGTGGCATTGAAGGAGCCAAAAGAGAGATACAACTGGTATCCCCATCAACTGTCAGGCGGACAGAAACAAAGAGTGATGATCGCTATCGCCTTGGCGTGTGAGCCTGACCTGCTGATAGCAGATGAACCCACAACGGCATTGGATGTCACGATACAGGCACAAGTGTTGACCCTGCTTAAAAAAATACGGGAAAAACGTAAGCTCTCCATACTCTTTATTACACATGATATGGCTATAGTGGGACAGATGGCAGACAGGGTAGCTGTGATGAGAAACGGAGAGATCGTAGAGCAGGCAGCCTGTGAAACTTTTTTTACCCATCCGAAACATCCTTATACACAAATGCTTCTGCGGGATGTGCTCTTTCAAAAAGAAAATGAAGAGAGACCAATAGCCTCAGGGTCTCTGCTTGAAGTAGAAAATTTAAAAGTTTATTTTCCCGTTAAAAAAGGTTTGTTCCAGCGAACGGTTGCTTATGTCAAGGCTGTGGACGGTATCACACTCTCTATAGATAAAGGAAAAACACTGGCATTGGTAGGAGAGTCCGGTTCCGGGAAAAGTACTATAGGGCAGGCGATCCTCTCTCTTGTCGATATTACAGAAGGCAGAGTGATATTTGAAGATCAGAATCTTGCATATTTAAATAAAAGAGCGTTAAAACCGTATCGACAAAAGATACAGGTGGTTTTTCAAGATCCCTACTCTGCATTGAATCCCCGTATGACCATCGGCAATATTATTCGGGAAGGGATGCTAAGTCTGGGGGTAGGTCCAAAACAAAAAACCCTGCAGGACAGTTACATTAAAGAGATGCTTTTAAAAGTGGAATTGGAAGCAGAACATATGCATCGTTATCCTCATGAGTTTTCAGGAGGGCAGCGGCAGCGCATAGGGATAGCCAGAGCCCTGGCGGTAAACCCTGAGCTGATCATTTGTGATGAACCGACTTCTGCACTGGATGTTTCTGTCCGTTCGCAAGTGTTGCACCTACTCCAAAAACTGCAAAGAGAGTCAGGGGTCTCTTATCTTTTTATTACACACGATCTCTCTATTGTACCGACGATCGCAGATGAAGTGGCTGTAATGAAAGATGGCAAGATCGTTGAGCAAGGCCTTGTGGAAGATGTGATGGGAAACCCACAACACAGTTATACACAGACATTATTAGAAGCAGCACCAACATTACCGAATTTAGTGTATGCTCCTGAAGATGTTGATGATACTAAGGAATAAAAAGACGCATGATAATACTATTTGATCTTGACGGAACACTGATAGACTCCACTGAAGCCATACTTGAAAGCTTTGCAGTGGCATTTAAAACATTTGGTACTGAAGTACCCGATGATGCAGCGATCAAAGCGGAGATCGGGCATCCTCTGGATGTGATGTTCCCCACTCTGGGTGTCCCGGTGGATGAGGTCAAGGCATATGTGCATGCCTATAAGATGCATTATCGCAAAATTTCCTGTGCCAAAACTGTGTTACTGCCTGATGCACAGGCTGCCGTTGAGTTGGCATCTCAGCATGCTACCTTGGGTGTCGTGACGACAAAAACAGCTAAATATTCCATCGAATTGCTCGAGCATATGGGACTGATGTCTTATTTTGATGTACTCATAGGCAGAGAAGATGTAGAATACCCCAAACCGCATCCGGAGCCTATCTTAAAAGCTTTGTCAAAGTTACAAAGTGATACAACTAGGTATTGGATGATAGGTGATACACCTATGGATATACTGGCGGCACAGGCAGCCAATATAAATTCTGTAGCAGTCACGTGCGGGTATGCGGATGAAGTATTATTATTGAAGCATACTGATAACGTATCTCAATCAGCTTTGGAAGCTGTGAAGTTTATCACCGTATTATAAACCAAAGTTAAAAAAATGTTAATTTCAAGCACTCTTTAAGAGTGGCGAGATTACAATAGAACAAAATAGTTTAGAATTTTAAAATTAAGAGGAGAGATTATGACAGAAATTAGATGGCACTCTCGTGCTGGCCAAGGTGCTGTATCTGGTGCCAAAGGTTTAGGCGATGTTGTTGCAACAACAGGAAAAGAAGTTCAAGCTTTTGCACTTTACGGTTCTGCAAAAAGAGGGGCAGCACTAAGGGCATACAATAGAATATCAGATGAACAGATCTTTGATCATGCTAAATTCATGAATCCTGATTTTGTACTAGTCATTGACCCTGCATTGGCATTTACTGATAATATTGAAGTAAATGAAAAGGACTCTACAAAATATATTATTACGACACACCTTTCTAAAGAAGAATTGATCGCAGGTATCCCTGCGCTTCATGGGAAAGAAGACAGAGTATTTGTTGTAGACTGTGTTCAAATTTCACTAGATACAATTAGGAGATCAATGCCAAATTCACCTATGCTTGGTGCATTTGTTAAGGTTTCAGGTATGTTTGAACTAGACTATTTCTTGGAGAACATGAAAAGAGTACTTAAAAAGTTCCCACAAAAAATTATTGATGCTAACATGGAAGCAATTACCAGAGCATACAATGAAGTTAAGTAGAAAAGGGTAATTAATGTCAGTAGAACAACAAGATTTAAAATTAAAAGCAAACGCAAACAGGGGACAAAGTCAACTTGAAGCAGGTTTTGACCTTCTTGGTTGGGATGAGGTAACGCAGGGTTCAGTACTTCCTTCATTTGATGGAGATGCTTCTGAGATTGCTTTCAAAAAAGCTGAAGAGAGAACATACTCAGGATATAACTCATACACAGCAACTGTTGCATCCTGGAGGGTTGTAAAACCTGTATTTAACATTGACGTTTGTATTGACTGTCAAAACTGTTGGGTATGGTGTCCTGATTCATCAATCCTTTCAAGAGATAAACAAATGTTAGGAATTGACTATGATCACTGTAAAGGGTGTGAGGTTTGTGTGGAAGTATGTCCTACAAACCCTAAATCACTTCTTATGTTCAGTGAATATGAAGATATCGGCGATGCACTTGCTTCATGGCCTGAAAAACAGAAAAAAGAAAATAAATAAGGGCTCAAGATGGCAATAGTAGAATTTGAAGTAAATGAAAGAGAAGTTTGGGATGGTAACTATGCTGCTTCTCAGGCACTAAGACAAGCAGATGTGGATGTTGTTGTAGCATATCCTATTACACCGTCAACACCAATTGTTGAAAACTATGGTGCCTATGTGGCAAACGGGCACATCGAGGGTGAGTTTGTTATGGTTGAGTCTGAACATGCTGCAATGTCAGGATGTATCGGTGCATCAGCATCAGGTGGACGTGTATCAACAGCAACATCTTCACAAGGTTTTGCATTGATGGCTGAGGTACTTTACCAAGCATCTGGTATGAGACTTCCTATCGTACTTAATGTAGTTAACCGTGCACTTGCTGCACCACTTAACGTACGTGGTGACCATGCAGATATGTACTTAGGACGTGACTCTGGCTGGATCCAGTTTGGTGCCTTTAATGCACAAGAAGCGTATGACCTTGCACTATGTGCATTTAAAGTGGCAGAAAATCATGATGTAAGACTTCCAGTAATGGTTCACCAAGATGGATTTATTACTTCACATACAGCACAAAATGTTTACCCATTAACAAATGAAGCAGCTGCAAAATTTGTAGGAGTGATCGATCCTGTTGATGATATGCTCGATTTCTCCAGACCTGTAACATATGGTGCACAGACAGAAGAAGACTGGCACTTTGAACATAAAGCAAAACAACACAAAGCTCTAATGGATTCTATGCCGATCATTGATGAAGTTCTTGCTGAGTTTAAAGCACTTTCAGGCAGAGAATACAAAAGAGTTGAATCGTACGATATGGAAGATGCGGAAGTATGTGTTATCGGTCTTGGTACAACGGTTGAGTCTGCTAGAGTTGCAGCAAAAGAGATGAGAGCTGAAGGTGTTAAAGCAGGTGTCGTTGCTATAAGATGTTTCAGACCTTTCCCTTATGAAGAAGTAAGAGAAGCACTTAAAAATGTAAAATCGATCGCAGTAACTGACCGTTCGTCTCCAGGTGGAGCAATGGGTGCATTCTACAACGAAGTAGCAGCGGCTATGATGACTTCTAAGTCAAGACCATTGGTTACTAACTATATTTATGGTTTAGGTGGTAGAGATATCTCTATTGAAAATCTTAAAGATATATTTAAAGAGCAACAAGCAAATGCTGATGCTGGACATATTACAACAGATATTCAACAATTTACAAACCTTAGAGGACCTAAATTAAGTTTCTTTAAGACTGAAAGGAGCTAATATGGCAATTACATCAATAAAAAACTTAAAAGAATTTTCAACGAACAACGATAGATTTGAGGGTGCACATACTCTCTGTCCGGGTTGTGCGCACTCTATGATCGTTAGAGAGCTTATGAACTGTACAGATGACAATTTGGTTGTGGCTACAAACACTGGATGTCTTGAAGTATCAACAGCGGTATATCCGTTTACATCATGGGATACATCTTGGATCCACATAGGATTTGAAAATGCAGCATCAGCTATCGGTGGTTCTGAAGCTATGCATAAAGTCAGAAAAAGAAAAGGTACATTGGCCGACAGTGATGCTCCTGTAAAATTCGTAGCATTTGGTGGAGACGGTTCTACATTTGATATCGGTTTCCAATGGATGTCCGGTGCATTTGAAAGAGGTCATGACTTCACATATATCTGTCTAGATAACGAAAACTATGCAAATACAGGTGGACAGAGATCATCTGCTACACCAATAGGAGCAACTACATCAACTGCACAAGCTGGTACACACTCTTACGGTAAAAAAGAGAAGAAAAAAGATATCGTTTCTATCATGGCAGCACACGGGTCTCCCTATGTTGCACAGCTTTCTCCAAATAAATGGAAAATGATGGCTAAAGGTTTCCAAAAAGCTTTAGAGACTGAAGGACCTTGTTTTATCAACACGGTTTCTCCATGTTGTACAGAGTGGAAATTTGAACCAAAAGATACGATTCATATCACGGATCTGGCAGTAGATTCATTGATGTTCCCAATGTATGAGATCATTGATGGTCATGAGCTTAATATTCTTTACAGACCAAAAAATATCTTAAAAGTTGAAGATTATCTTGGTGCACAGGGGCGTTACAAGCACTTGTTTAAACCGGAGTATAAACATATCATTGAAAAAATCCAGTCTGATATTGATGCAGATTGGGCAATGCTGCAGCGTCGTGAAGAAGCAAGAGTTTAGTCTTTCTTCTGCTTTTGCAGCATCTTCGACTGAATGGAAGTTGTTCCGTTCAGTCACTTACTATTAAGTAAGCTCCTTCTCTTTGCAACTCCCATTAAGCCAAATCTACTACAAATTCAAAAGAAATTTTAAAACTCTTAAAATATAATATATTTTTTGAGGAAAAACGCTATAATCAAAATTATATTATTAAGGAAATACCCATGCCATTATTAGACAGTTTTACAGTAGACCATACAAAGATGACAGCACCAGCAGTACGTGTTGCCAAGACTATGAGTACGCCAAGTGGAGATGATATTACTGTGTTTGATCTGCGTTTCTGTGTACCTAACAAAGATATTTTATCTCCCAAAGGTATCCATACTTTAGAGCATCTGTTTGCTGGCTTTATGAGGGATCATCTCAACGATAAAGATGTTGAGATCATTGACCTTTCACCTATGGGATGCCGTACAGGGTTTTATATGTCACTTCTTGGCTCACCAAAGGCTAAAAAAGTCGCTAAAGCCTGGAAAGAGTCCATGGAAGATGTACTTGGAGTGAAATCTGAAAGTGATATCCCGGAACTTAATCTGCATCAGTGTGGAACCTATAAGATGCATTCACTGAAAGATGCGAAATCGATAGCAAAAAAAGTTCTAGATAAAGGTATTGGTAAAATGGACAATAAAAAGCTCAAAATGACTAAAAAACAACTCAAAGAGGCCAACAAATAATGTATATACTTATACCGGTAGACAGCGATAATGGTTTAGAGGCTAAAATAACAACCATAGCAGGATTGAAAACCTGGGCACTTGTTACGTTTGAAAATGGTACAGCAGAATCTGTAGCGTTTTATGAAGACAGGACGCAAATTGATGTTGACTGGATCGATTTTGTGGTTCTGGAAAATAAATTTGAAAACATTATGGATTTTATGGGTGAAGGCATGATGTGTCTTGTTAGAAGAAATGAAGAGACGGTTAATGAAGTCGTATCTGCTTTCGCATTTAAAGAGTTAGATGAAATAGGTATGTAGTTTATTGTACAATGAAAACCTAAGAAAAAAGAAAGAACTTATTCTTTGTGAGGATGGCACGAACACACTGTTTTCTGTCGAATTTGACGAACCTTACCACTCCACAAAAGACGGTGCTTTGCATGAAAGTCTGGAAAAACATGTAAAACCCTCTTTGTCTCTTAAAAAAGATAAATCAGAATTGGTTATTTTAGATATCTGTTTTGGTCTGGGGTATAATACTTTTGCTACACTTTACTACATGAAAAAACATAAGTTGACAAATAAAGTTCATATACTCTCTCCAGAATTTGATGAAGGGCTTGTACATTCTTTAGATACTTTTGACTTTCCTCCCGAATTTGATAGCATTAGACATATCATTAGATCCATAAGTCAGGATCTTTATTATGAAGATGAGCAGTTTAAAATTGAAGTCCTTTTAGGCGATGCAAGAAAAAGTATCCCCAAAATAAAAGAAAAGATAGACATCATATACCAGGATGCTTTTTCTCCGGCACATAACCCTTTACTATGGACAAAAGAACACTTTTTTGATATCAGAGCCATCTCAAATGATGATGCTATTCTTACTACTTATTCAACCGCTGCAGCTATACGTTTAGGACTCTATGAAAACGGGTTTTATATTTTTGTCCATCGTGCTGAAATGATGCGTTACTCTACCATAGCTTCTTTGAAAATGCTTAAAGATTTGGAGTATATTGATATGAAGTTAAAAAAAGAGCGTAATCCAACTGCTGAGAGTCTAAAAGATAGAAATTACCTGTAGAGTGCGTATGTACGCATCTCACTAATAACTCATCTGCATACTATCCACATCATCCCAAGACATAGACTTTTTTGTTGAGCGATGTGCAAGGATATGGTCTATGTATCTGGCAAAAACATCTGTTTCAATATTAAGTTTTGTTCCCACTTTATAGTTTTTCATCAAGGTCTCTTTGAGTGTATGGGGGATGATGGTGAGTCTGAAACTATCCTCTCCCACATCATTGACGGTAAGAGAGATACCGTCTATGGTAATGGAACCTTTGGGGATGATATGTGCGATCTGTTTTTTGTCTACAGTGATGATAAAATCTGTTGCGTTTTCTCTGGGAATGATCTTTGTAATGGTACCCACACAGTCAATATGCCCCTGTACGATATGCCCTTCAAATCGGTCATTCATCATCATAGCAGGTTCCATATGTACTTGACCAGAGATCTTACTTTCATCGATGATGGAACGTGTTTCATCGGCAAGTTCCAGGTCAAAACCGTCAGCGTTGACTTTAATGACCGTCAGACATACGCCATTGATAGCAATAGAGTCACCAAGCTTAGCTTTATGTTTGGACTTGATCGTTAAAATGTTATTATGATAGCTTTTGACTGTTGCGATTTCTCGGATAAGACCTGTAAACATGATACTCCATTTTTTGGATATAATTCGATTATTATAGCAAAATAAATTTGTAGCGTGGGCATTAAAAGGTAAAAAATGAATTATGACATCATAGTCATCGGTGGTGGTCATGCAGGGATAGAAGCTTCTTTGGCTTCTGCTCGCATGGGTATGAAAACACTGATGATCACTATATTGGCAGAGCAGATCGGAGCATCAAGCTGTAACCCTGCCATAGGGGGACTGGCAAAAGGTCACCTGGTACGCGAAGTGGATGCGCTTGGCGGTGAGATGGGTCTCTGTACAGATAAGACAGGGATACAGTTCAGAACACTGAATGCTTCAAAAGGCCCAGCCGTAAGAGGGTCACGTGCGCAGATAGATATGGATCAGTATCGTTTGTATATGCGTAATGTAGTACTCAATACTCCCAATTTGGATGTGAAGCAGGAGATCGCTGACGGACTTGTGGTAGAAGAGGGGGAAGTGAAGGGTGTGACCACACAACTCGGGAACACCTACACAACTTCCAAAGTCATCATTACTGCGGGAACATTTTTAAATGGACTCATACACATAGGAGATAAAAAACAGACTGCAGGCCGTCAGGGAGAATTTGCGTCTGTAGAACTTGCTGAGTATATGAGAGGCCTGGGGATTGAAATAGGTAGACTCAAGACCGGGACCTGTGCAAGAATAGATGCAAAGTCTGTAGACACTTCTGTGATGGAAGTGCAGCCCGGTGATACGCCACCGCCACCATTTTCATTCAGAACGGATAAAAAAGCCTTTGATCCTGCACAACTGCCGTGTTATGTGACCTATACGAATGAAGAGACACATGAGATCATAGAGAGTAACTTTTACAGAGCACCGATGTTCTCCGGACAGATAGAGGGTACCGGTCCCCGTTACTGTCCGAGTATTGAAGATAAGATCAACCGTTTTCGGGACAGACCCAGACATCAGATATTTGTAGAACCTCAAACCATAGATGAGACGGAGTACTATATTAACGGTATGAGTACGTCACTGCCTATAGATGTACAGTTGGAGATGGTGCAATCGGTTGCGGGTATGGAAAATGCAAAGATAGTGCGTTATGGCTATGCTATTGAGTATGATTATGTACAGCCGACAGAGTTAAAGCATACGCTCGAGACAAAGAAGATCAAAGGGCTTTACACCGCCGGTCAGATAAACGGAACCACCGGCTATGAAGAAGCAGCAGCCCAGGGACTGATGGCAGGGATTAATGCGGCATTGAAGATTCAAGGCAAAGAGCCCTTTATACTTAGACGGGATGAAGCGTATATAGGGGTACTGATAGATGATCTGGTGACGAAGGGAACCAAAGAGCCGTATCGTATGTTTACAAGCCGTGCAGAGTACAGATTGCTCTTGCGTGAAGACAATGCAGATATGAGACTCTCTGCGTATGGAAAAAAGTTTGGGCTTTTAGATGATGTCTATATGGCAGCGTTCGAGAAGAAAAAAGCAGACCTGGATGAAGCCCTGGATTTCTTACGTATCCATCATGTGACACCTACAAAAGAATTTTTAGCTAAACTGGAATCTATCGGCGCAGTGAAGATCAATGACAGAACATACTGGATCGATGTGATAGGACGTGGAGACTTCAATAGAGAAAAACTCATCACACTTTTACCGGATTTTGACAAGTATGATGATGAAGTCATGGAGCAGATACTGGTAGAAGCTAAATATAGTCGTTACATAGAGAAACAGCAACAGCAAATACTTGATATGGATGATATGCTAAAGATCAAAATACCACAAGGTTTTGTGTATAGTAACATTTCGGGATTGAGTAATGAAATCATAGAAAAACTTACGCTTGCAACACCGCCTACGCTCTTTACAGCGTCGCAGATATCCGGAGTAACACCAGCAGCGTTGGACATTATACATGTGCACATTAAAATGGCACAAAGAGGAAAAAAATAAATGTTATATTATTATGCAAATACAGGTCACAAGATAGGACTTGAAAGACTTAGACGCGGTGCAGCTTTACTTAACTCTTTGGTCAGTCAGGGAGTAGAGACACAATTTTTAGTCAATGACTTTCGTGCAGGCCTGGTCGCCAAAGAGTTGGGTGTGAAAGATTATGTGACTGTGGAGGGAGTGCAGGACATTGATGCCATCGCTGAACATGGTGACAGTATCATTATTGATTCTATTGAAAATGATCATGGACGTTTGGTGAAATATTGTGAAGATTTTAAAAATGTTTGGCGTTTTGCACATGATGAAAATGATAAAGCCATTCATGATGAAATTGTTTTAAGTGTCGATACGATACTGGTGGATGAGTTGTATTTTGAAGAAACAAAAAAAGATGAACGGACACTTTTCTTTTTAGGTGATGCGGACTATGACAAAGTGGTATTAAATAATGAGGCATTTTTTAAATCTTTTGATATGGAGTTGCTGCTTGGAAATTACTTTTTTGTAAAATATGAAGACGATCTGGCGAAACTTTTTTCTATGCTGCATGAACCGGAAGAGTATACTGACCTGATCCAAAGCTCTGCTTCTGTCGTGACGGCTTCTGCGCAAACTGCTCTTGAAGCAAAAGCAAGCGGCGCCAAAGTCATTTTCATCCATATAGAAAAATCACTTTATTCGGTGAACCTTTTATCTGCCTACGGGATCCACATCGTTGAAGGGTTTGACGCTGCAGCAGTAAATGAATATCTACAGAATGATTTATCAACAGATACCAAGAACATAGATAAAATTGACGATAAAAAGATACTATTAAAACAATAAGTTATGCTGTCTATAAATTAAGACTATAATGGTCTTAATTTACCTATAGTAACATTTACCGAAAACTTCCCCCCTCTTTCTTGTATATATAAGAGAATTTAATCGTTAGTATAATATAATATCTCATTATAATTCTATTAAATGAAAGGAAAAAATAATGGGGAACGAACAAAAAGAACGTAGAGACTTTATAGGTATGGCACTTGGTGCTACTGCCTTAGTCGGAATCGGTGGTGGTTTAGGCTATGCTGCT
>Ga0209013_10001076_pt1 | contig 25263 bp, 22 predicted proteins | sample Cruoilmetagenom2_FD_187291 | JGI IMG/M metagenome (GOLD analysis project Ga0209013, IMG submission 187291) | Oil polluted marine microbial communities from Coal Oil Point, Santa Barbara, California, USA - Sample 2 (SPAdes) (version 2) | ecosystem: Environmental > Aquatic > Marine > Oil seeps ... | reverse complement strand
CTGTATTTGAAACCGTCATAGTAACTGTAGTGCCATCAACTGAAGCCGAAGTTGGATTGAATGTTACTGTTGCTCCTGTTGGAACATTATTTGCTGAAAATACAGTTGTTTCAGTAAAACCAAGAAATGTATTATAGGTAAGATTATATACAGAATCATCTGGTTGGCAAATATCTATTGTTGGATTTGATGCATTCAAAATAAAATCAACTTCTATTATGGTAAAATCTATACTGTTTACAGCATAGAAAATATTATCTGAAGCTTCAACAATAACTCTTGCTTGAGAAGTTGTGGTTGCGGCAGGTATTGTAACAATGTTTGTACCATTATTTGGTACGTTTGAAGCTAATGTAAATGGGAATGTTAATCCTCCATCAATAGATAATAGAATATTTACATTGGCGGCATTAATTGGAGCCATATTTGTATTGGCAACATCCCAAGTTATTGTTTGGTTTGATCCAACTTCCCAAGTTTCATTTGTTGTTTGAGAAGTTATGACAAAGGGGTTTGAACTACCATCTACAGTTACTGTCATAGTATCAAAACTGCTTTGAGGCATTTGTCCAGTGCCATTGGTTTCTGAGCGGTCTCTAACTGTTAAAGCAAAATTTAAATCTCTGCCAACTGTAGAAACAGTTTCCCAAGTACTATTATCAGCCGATTCTAATGGATTAGTTTCTGTAAGCTGCCCAGCAATAACTCTAGATAATATTGGCATATATCTATTTGGAGAGACATTTGGTGGTCTCGAACGCCATGTCGCTCCAGATGCTTTAGTAGGTCCAAAATTTGCATTAGTTGATACGCCATCATCTATTTGTTCCCAAGTATAAGTATGTGTATCTCCACCATCAACATCAGTTGATGTCCCTTTTAAAATAAAAGCTGTGCCTTTCGGAATTGTATAATCATTACCAGCATTTGCAACAGGTGGATTGTTAGTAATTGCTGTGCTTGTCCAACAAGTTCTTACATCAAGATTATCTAAAATTTGATCAATACTATTATAATGAAAATAAGCATCGCTATGATCTTGTACATCGTCAGAGCCTGTAATTCCTGCATAACCCATTATAGTTGTCCCAGATCCTGGTTCAGTATTAACTCCAGTTCCTTCCGAGCTAAATGACCATGTGTGATTAGCTCCCATTTGATGCCCTATTTCATGAGGAACATAATCAATATCAAAAAAATCGGTCATGTAAGGCCCACCATCATTATCGGTAAATTCATGTGTAGATTGACCACTTCCTTTTTGACCATCAACACACACACAACCTATACATCCAGCGTTCCCATTGTTACTTCCAAAATGAAACACATGTCCAATATCATAATTAGCTTCACCTACCACATTAGTAAGAGTACTTTGTAATTCAGAATTTAAATCACTTCCATAAGGATCGGTTGCAGCATCTGAATAGAGAATTTCTGTCCCTGTTACTAAAGTAAAATTTACTGCCATGTCAACTTCAAATACTTCGTTTATTCTATTTAATGTAGATACTACTTGAGCTAATGCATCGTCTTGTTCAGTACCATTTCCATCATCGCCATCATCCCAAAAATTGGTATATTCTGCAGTTGTAGAAATAGCAATTCTTAATGTTCTTAAAATTTGATCGTTGGCATCTCTATTTGCATTAGACAATATATTTTCTCTTTTAGGGACAAAAGTATCTTCGGTTAAACATTCAAAAGGTGTTGAACCGTTTATTTTAGCATCTCTATTATAAGTTACATATTGACCATTAGATTTTTTACTTGTTGGGGATAAATAAGAGGCAGACTTATTTAAATATGAAGTCATAGCATTGACACCAAGTGGAGTCACACTAAACCTAATTCTTGAACCTGGATTATTAACACTAAACCCTAAATAAGTTTTAATATTTGGGTAGCGCTCTGAAAGTTCAACAGATAGAACAGGGACTTCTATGATTCTAAAATTTTCTAATTCACCTTTTTCATTTGGAAAACTAATAATAGTATTAGATTTTCCACTAAACCGACTTCTAACAGGAACTCCAAAGAGTTGTTTTTTAAAAGCTTCATTATTTAATTGATAAACTTTATAGTTTGATTCAGTAAGATTTTTTAATGAAACGCCTTGTGTTTCTTCTTTAAAATTAGTTTCTGTCCATAAATTTTGTTGACTTGAAATAGAAAATGTCAACAAAAAAAGGAAAATAAAAAAAACATAATGTAGATTTGCTTTCATAGGAGCTGTTTTAACATAATTTAACAAAGTTATTTTTTTTTTGTAAAGCACCTAAAATATGTTAATATTTTTTATGAATAAAACGGTTAAACTTGAAAATTATAACAATACAATAAATTCGGTTGTTACTATTGGCACTTTTGATGGTGTGCATATTGGACATCAAAAAATAGTTAAGCGTTTAATTAAAGTTGCTAAAAATAATAATTTGCAATCTACTGTCCTTACATTTTTTCCTCATCCAAGAATGGTATTACAAAAGGAAAGTAATATAAAGCTAATTAATACTATTGATGAAAAAGCTGATTTGTTTAATAATTTAGGATTAGATTATTTAGTTGTAAAAGAGTTTACTAAAGAGTTTTCCAGATTAACTGCATTAGAATTTGTTAGAGATATTTTAGTAAATAAACTTCAAGTAAAGCATATTATAATTGGATATGATCATCAATTTGGAATTAATAGAACTGCAAATATTGATGATTTAAAAGAATATGGAGAGATTTATGATTTTAAAGTTACAGAAATAACAGCACAGGAAATAGATGAGGTTACCATAAGTTCAACAAAGATTAGAAAAGCTTTAAGCGAAGGAGATATTGTTACTGCTAACACATATTTAGGTTATCATTTTATGTTAACTGGCATCATAGTAAAAGGAAAGGGTTTAGGAAAACAAATAGATTTTCCAACTGCAAATTTACAAATTAAAGAAACCTATAAATTAATTCCAAAACCAGGGGTTTACATTGTTAAATCGAATATTTATGGAGAAATTATTTTTGGGATGATGAATATTGGAAACAACCCAACTGTTGGAGGTAAAAATCAAACTAGAGAGATTCATTTTTTTGATTTTAATCAAGATATTTATGGCAATAAAGTTAAAATAGAACTTTTAAAAAGAATTAGAAATGAACAAAAATTCGTGTCTATAAAAGCTTTACAAACTCAACTTCATAAAGACAAATCTTTAGCATTAGAATACATAAATAAAATTCATGGTTAATCGTTTTTTATTTAAACATATAGATAATAGCGCACTAATAGTTTTTAGAATCATTTTTGGACTCCTTATTTTTTTAGAATCTATAGGAGCCATTTTTACAGGTTGGGTTAAACATACTTTAATTGATCCTGAGTTTACATTTGCATTTATTGGGTTAGAATGGTTGCAGCCACTTCCAGGAAATTGGATGTATTTGTATTATGTAATCATGGGAATTTTTGGATTCTGCGTCATGATTGGCTATAAGTATCGGTTTAATATTATTGCTTTTACGTTAATGTGGATTGCAACCTATTTAATGCAAAAATCGTCTTATAATAATCATTATTATTTTCTATGTCTATTAAGTGTGGTTATGATTTTTTTGCCTGCAAACAGATATTTATCGGTTGATGCTAAACAAAATCCGAATATTAAAAGCAATGCAATGCCACAATGGAATGCTCTTATATTAATGTTTCATATGTTTTTGGTTTATACCTACGGGTCGATTGCAAAATTGTATCCAGATTGGTTAGATACAACGGTTATTGAGCTAATGATGAAAGGAAAACAGCATTATCTTATAATTGGAGATTTGCTTCAACAAAAATGGCTACATTATTTTTTAGCCTACGGCGGAATTCTTTTCGATGGATTAATTATCCCATTATTATTATTTAAGCGAACACGAAAATGGGCTTTCTTTGCATCTGTTTTCTTTCATTTATTTAATTCAATTGTATTTCAAGTAGGAATTTTTCCATATTTATCATTAGCATTTGCATTATTCTTTTTTGAACCAAAAACGATTCAGAAATTATTTTTAAAAAAGAAATATTTTTATAATGAAGCTGAAGTGATTGTGCCTAAATATAGAATTCTTTTATTTGTGATTCTTGTAAGCTATTTTATAGCTCAGTTATTACTTCCTTTACGTCACCATTTTATACAAGACAATGTGCTTTGGACTGAAGAAGGACATAGAATGTCTTGGCGAATGATGTTAAGGACCAAAGCGGGCATAGCAAATTATAAGGTAATCGATAAGTCTAGTAATAAAGAGATTCCTATAAAAATGAATAATTACTTATCTAATAAACAGATGAGACAAGCTTCTACAAAACCAGACGTAATTTGGCAGTTTGCACAATATTTAAAAAAAGATTTTAAAGCTAAAGGAATAAACGTCGAGGTTTATGTAAATTCTAAAATAAGTGTAAATGGGAAACCATTTAAACCTTTAATTAATCCAGAAATAGATTTGGCTTCTGTAAAATGGAATGCATTTAAACATAGCGATTGGATTTTGCCTTCAAAACAGGATTAAATTATTAAATTTGTCACTTAAATTTTAATCAATGCTACAAGTACCTTTTATAAGAGAACATAAAGATTTAGTCATTGCACGTTTAGCAAAACGAAATATTAATGCTGAACAAATGATTGCCGATGTAATTACATTAGATGAAGACCGCAGAAGTTTGCAAACACAACTAGACAATGCTTTAGCCGAATCTAACACCTTATCTAAAGAAATTGGGATACTTTATAAGTCTGGTGAAGTTCAAAAAGCAAATGTATTAAAAGAGAAAACAGCAAAATTAAAAGAAGATTCAAAGCAATTAACAGAACAACTTAATCTAAAGGTTGATGCCTTACAAGAATTGCTTTACAAAATACCAAATGTACCTCACGAATCTGTTCCAAAAGGGAATAGTGAAGATGATAACGAAACTGTTTTTAGCGAAGGAGAAGTTCCTGTTTTACATGACAATGCTTTGCCTCATTGGGATTTGGCAAAAAAGTATGATATTATAGATTTTGAGCTTGGGAATAAAATTACTGGAGCTGGATTTCCTGTTTATAAAGATAAGGGAGCAAAATTACAACGCGCTTTAATCAATTATTTTTTAGATAAAAATACTGCAGCAGGTTATAAAGAAATGCAAGTACCGCATATGGTAAACGAAGCTTCAGGATTTGGTACAGGACAGTTGCCAGATAAAGAAGGGCAAATGTATCATGTAAATGGGAGTGGAGACAATTTTTATCTTATACCAACTGCCGAAGTACCAGCTACAAATATCTTTAGAGGAGATTTATTACAAGAGAGTGAGTTGCCTAAAGCTTTAACAGCATATACACCTTGCTTTCGTCGAGAAGCAGGAAGTTACGGATCTCATGTAAGAGGATTAAATAGATTACATCAATTTGATAAAGTTGAAATTTTACGCGTTGAGCATCCAAGCCGTTCTTATGATGCTTTAAATGAAATGGTAGCACATGTAAAAACTATTTTAAAAGAATTAAAATTACCATATCGAATTTTAAGACTTTGTGGTGGAGATTTAGGATTTACTTCTGCATTAACTTACGATTTTGAAGTGTTTTCTACTGCACAAGATAGATGGTTAGAAATTTCTTCGGTTTCTAATTTTGAAACATTTCAGGCTAATAGATTAAAACTTCGTTTTAAAAACTCTAGTGGTAAAAGCGAATTAGCCCACACTTTAAATGGTAGTTCTTTAGCATTACCAAGAGTTTTAGCAGGAATTTTAGAAAATTATCAAACAGAAAAAGGCATTGTTATTCCTGATGTATTAGTGCCATATACTGGATTTACGATTATTGAATAATATGTAGCTTTTTTCCTTCTTATTAAATTAAAATTCATCAATATTATCGATAAAGTGTTAATAAAACACGTCGTTTAACGAATATTTTCATTTTTACTTTGTTTTTTCAATTATATTATAGAAGTTAGTAACACCAAAGCTAATTAACCTACATTATGAAAAATTTTAAACGCATCGTTTTATTAGTATCGTTAGTGATGTTAATAATAAAAGTTGTTTTATAATTGATATTTTGAATTTGCCCCAAATCCAAATCCAATTATTTTACAGCATATAAAAAATCCAAAGCCGAATATTTGAATCGTTTTATATAACATGATTAATAGCACATTTATTTTGGTTGGTAATGCCTGAACTTTTGTTCAGGCATTTTTTTATAAAAACATTAGTAAAAACTCACAAACACATTTGTTATATTTACAAAAATCATTTTTATGAGAGTAATTTTGCTTATTTGTTTATTCTTAACAACTTCTTTAACTTTTTCTCAAAGCGAGCAAGAGGCTTTAAATTATTTTAATAATGGTGAGTTCGAAAAAGCATTAATATCATATCAAAAATTATACGATGCTAACAAAAGTAATTCTAATCATCTTTTAAAAATTATTGAAATTCATCAACAATTAGAGCAATATAATCTCGCCGAAGAATTATTACTCTTTCAAATTAACAGAACAAGTAATCCAGAGTTTTTAGTGGAGTTAGGCTATAATTTTCAGTTAAAAAAAGAACAAGAAAAAGCCGATGAGAATTACAACCAAGCTGTATTAAAAATTGATGAAAATCCGATTTATGGATTTAATGTTGCGAGACGTTTTGAAAAGCATGCACTCATAGATTATGCAGCGACTGTGTATGAAAGAGCGATGGAATTAAGACCAGAAACTAACTTTAATATTCAGTTAGCCCGAATTTATGGTGAGCAAGGAAAAATAGAAAGAATGTTTATGAGCTATGCCGATTTTATTGAGAGAAATCCAGCATATATTCTTCAATCAAAACGGATATTTAGTGAATTCATTTCAGAAAATGGGGAAGACGAAAACAATAAATTATTGCGAAAAGTATTACTAACAAAAATCCAAAACCAGCCTAATATAATTTGGAACCAGCTATTGAGTTGGTTATTTATTCAACAGCGCGATTATAATAAAGCCTTCGCTCAAGAAAGAGCAATTTATAAACGTCAGCAAGAAACTATTCTTGGAATTACAGATTTAGCAGCTATAACAACTAATGAAGGCAAAAGCGAAATTGCAAAAGAGATACTTACATTTATTATAAACAATGCATTCAATTTTGAAACTGTTTTAAAAGCTCACAAAGATTTATTAGAGTTAGAGACTAAATATGCTTTAAAAAAAGATTATAAAGTAATAGATCAAAAATATAAAGCTTTGCTAGAAGAATTTGGAATGTTGCCACAAACTATAGATTTTCAAATTTCTTATGCAAACTTTCAAGCTTTTAATTTAGATGAGGCTGATGCTGCCATACTCTTTTTAAAAGAATCATTAAAAATAAATGCTTCTAAATTTCTTCAAGCTAAAGTAAAACTTAAACTAGGCGATATATTGGTGTTTCAAGAAAAATTTAATGAAGCATTAATTTATTTTTCACAAATTCAAACCAGTTTAAAAAACAGTCCGATTTCTCAAGAAGCAAGATTTAGAGTTGCCAAAACAAGTTATTATAAAGGTGATTTTAAATGGGCAGAATCTCAGCTTAAAATTTTAAAATCTTCAACTTCTCAACTTATAGCAAATGATGCTTTAGATTTAAAACTCCTTATATCGGATAATAAGTTTGAAGACTCTTTGCAAACCGCTTTAAAGCTATATGCCAAAGCCGATTTATTAGCCTTTCAAAATAAAAAAGAAAGCGCAATTTTGTTATTGGATAAAATCTTGATAGAACATAAAACGGAATCTATTATAGATCAAGCTTTATACAAACAAGCTCAATTATTTGAAAGCAAACAACTTTATGAAAAAGCAGGAGCTAATTATCTTAATATGATTGCAAATTATAGAGAAGATATATTAGCAGACGATGCATATTATGCTCTTGCAGAACTTTATTTAAATCATTTAGACCAACCTGAAAAAGCTAAAGATTTATACGAGCAAATCATTTTTAATCATGAAGATAGTATCTACTTTGTAGATGCTCGAAAAAAGTATAGAGCATTGCGTGGAGATGCTATAAATTAACTGTTATAGGATGATTATTGCAGAAACTCAAAGACTCATTATTTCCAAAATTACACTTCAAGACGCACCTTTCTTTTTTGAGTTGATGAATACACCTCATTGGTTAAAATTTATTGGAGATCGAAAAATTAAAACTATTAATGATGCTAAAAAACATCTTAGAAAGGGAATTTTAAAAAGTTATGCCGAAAATGGTTATGGTTTTTACAAATTGCAACTTAAAGACGATAATAACATAACGATTGGTGTTTCAGGGCTTATAAAGCGTAAAGAATTAGAAAGCACTGATATTGGTTTTGGTTTTCTTCCAGAATATGAAGGCAAAGGATTTGGATATGAGTCTTCTGTTGAAATCATGAAACTTGCTCAACACTCATTTAATCTAAAAAAAATAGTAGCTATAACATCACCTATTAATAAAAATTCTATTAAGCTATTAGAAAAATTAGGATTAACTTTCGAAAAAAGAGTAATTCCTTTTGAAGATGGAAAAGAACTTCTGTTATTTGCAAAAACGTTTAAAAAATGATTATATATAACGTAACGATAAATATTGATGAGAGTATTCATAATGAATGGCTTACTTGGATAAAAGAACATATACCACAAGTACTTGCAACAGGCAAATTTACTGAAGCTAAATTGACAAAAGTTTTAGTAGATGAAGAAAACGGTGCAACGACATATGCAATACAATACAGAGCAAAATCTAGAGAAGATTTAGAAGCATATTATAAAGAAGATGCCGAAAAATTAAGACAAGATGGTTCGTCAAGATTCGCAGATAAAATGTTGGCTTTTAGAACGGAGCTCGAAATTATTGATGAATACTCAGTAACATTTAAATGAAAAATAACTCCTCGATTTTTTCATAGAGGTTTCAGTTGGAATTGTCTTAACCGTGAAGATGAAAATCTATTGAAATTTTCACAATGAAAGCCAACTAAAGAATCCATATCTTCGTGTTTCAAATATTAAACGTCAAACTCTAATATATTCGTGGCAAAAGACTATCAAGTAAAAGCAAAAAAATATTTAGGACAACATTTTTTAAATGATGAGAGTATTGCAAAAAAAATTGCAGATACTTTAACTTTAATAGGTTATCAAAACATTCTAGAGATAGGTCCTGGAATGGGTGTTCTTACTAAATATTTACTGCAAAAAGCTGTTAAAACATATGTTATTGAGATCGATTCAGAATCTGTAGAATATCTTAAAGTAAACTTTTTAAATCTTGCCGATAGAATCATTGAAAAAGATGTTTTGAAATATGATTTAAATGAAGTTTTTAAAGAAGAGCAATTTGCTATCATTGGTAATTTTCCATATAATATTTCAACACAAATAGTATTTAAAGCTTTAGAAATGCGTAAGCAAATTCCTGAGTTTTCAGGGATGTTTCAAAAAGAAGTGGCAGAGCGTATTTGTGAAAAAGAAGGTAGCAAAAAGTATGGCATACTTTCGGTATTAACTCAAGCATTTTATCATGCTGAATACTTATTTACTGTACCATCACAAGTTTTTAATCCGCCACCAAAAGTAGAATCAGGAGTGTTAAGACTTACCAGAAAAGAGAATTATTCATTACCATGTGGCGAAGCACTGTTTTTTAGGGTTGTAAAAACAGCATTTCAACAACGCAGAAAAACTTTGCGCAACAGTTTAAAAACATTCAATTTAAGTGATAATCTAAGAGAAGATGTTATCTTTGGCAAGCGTCCTGAACAATTAAGTGTTTCAGAGTTTATTAAACTCACAACTTTAATTGAAAATCATTCAAATACTTAAAAAGCTTAAGTGGAAGAAAACAGCGAAAATATCAAATTTCAAATAAGTGATGAACTTATAAAAAATGTCGAACATTTAATCGATTCTAAAAACGATACTGGGACTTTAGAATTGTTAAGTGATTTCCACCATGCCGATATTGCCGAAATTTTAGAAGAGCTCGATTTCGAACAAGTAATATATATCATTAAACTTCTGGAGAGTGATTTGACTTCAGATATTTTAATGGAACTTGATGAAGACGATCGCGAAAAGATTCTTCAAAACCTTTCTGTAAAAGAGATTGCAGAAGAAATTGAAGAACTCGATACCGATGATGCAGCAGATGTTATTGGGGAATTACCTGAAGAACGTCAAGAATACGTTATTGCTCATATTGAAGATGAAGAACATGCTGCAGACATTCAAGAATTATTAACTTACGAAGAGGATTCTGCAGGGGGATTAATGGCGAAAGAGCTTGTTAAAGTCAATGAGAATTGGCCCGTAACACTTTGCGTAAAAGAAATGCGTGAACAGGCAGCCGAAGTAACGAGAGTCCATTCTATTTATGTGGTTGATGATAATGATAAACTCATTGGGAGGTTATCATTAAAAGATTTATTAGTTGCAAATCCAAGAGGAAATATTAAGGATGTTTATATTCCAAAAGTTGATTACGTAAATGTTAATGATGATGTAGAGGATGTTGCAAAAGTGATGCAAAAGTATGACTTAGAGGCTATTCCTGTAGTAGATGAAAATCAAATATTATTGGGTAGAATTACAATTGATGATATAGTTGACGTTATAAAAGAAGAAGCCGAAAAAGATTATCAATTAGCTGCTGGTATTACTCAAGATGTAGAAGCTGGGGATAGTATTTTTGAACTAACTCGAGCGCGTTTGCCTTGGTTGTTTTTAGGCTTAATAGGTGGAGTTGGAGCAGCATATATCATGGGAGGATTTGAAGATATGTTAAAAGATCATGCTATATTATTCTTTTTTACACCATTAATTGCTGCAATGGCTGGCAATGTAGGTGTGCAATCCAGTGCAATTATCGTACAAGGGTTAGCAAATGATGATGTAAAAGGAAGTATTAATAATCGCTTATTTAAAGAAATGCTTTTGGCTGCACTTAATGGTATAATTCTCGCTATGGTTTTATTGTTATTTGTTTGGGCTTATAAAAACGATTTTTCTACAGCATTAGCAATATCAATATCATTAGTTATAGTTGTTATAGTTGCCGGACTTATTGGCACGTTTATTCCATTATTTCTTGATAAAAGAGGTGTTGATCCAGCAATTGCAACGGGACCTTTTATAACAACGAGTAATGATATTTTTGGAATTCTTATTTATTTCTGGATTGCTAAAATGATTTTAGGAATTTAATTTTTTGATTTTCCCTTTTCAAATTAGACTTTCTCAAATTAATCTTTTAATTCATTTTAAACTATTGCTTAAATGCAAAACTTCGTAATTTTACACTATGAACACAATTAATATAAAAAATAAATTCTCAAAATTCTCAAAAAATTGGCATCCTCATAAAATTGCTATTGTAGATAATATGCAAGTGCTTTTGGCTAAAATTAAAGGGCAGTTTGTTTGGCATAAACATGAAAATGAAGATGAATTATTTCAAGTTATAAAAGGAACACTATATATGCAATTTAGAGATAGAACAGAAGTTGTTAATCAAGGAGAGATAATTGTAATTCCAAAAGGAGTTGAGCATAATCCAATGACAAAAAATGACGAAGAGGTTCATGTGTTACTTTTTGAAAAACTATCGACTGCTCATACAGGAAATGTTATACATGAGAATACCCAAAATCATTATCCAGAAATTTGAAAATGAAGATCCTTCATCTCGATAGCAACCATCCTCTACTAATTAATCAACTTAACGATTTAGGTTATATTAATCATGAAGATTTCACCTCTTCAAAAGAAGAAGTTGAAGCTATAATTCACGATTACGATGGTGTTATTATTCGCAGTCGATTTACTATAGATAGAACATTTTTAGATAACGCAAACCAATTAAAATTTATTGGTAGAGTAGGTGCTGGATTAGAAAACATAGATTGTGATTATGCAAAAGAAAAAGGGATATATCTAATTTCGGCTCCAGAAGGTAATAGTAATGCGGTTGGCGAACACACATTAGGAATGCTATTGTCATTATTCAACAAACTTAATAAGGCTGATAATGAAGTAAGAAAAGGAAAATGGCTAAGAGAGGAAAATCGAGGCATTGAGCTTGATGAAAAAACTGTAGGAATTATTGGTTATGGAAACATGGGCAAGGCGTTTGCAAAAAAACTTCGAGGTTTTGAGGTTGTGGTAGTTTGTTATGATATTAAGGATGATGTTGGAGATGAATATTGCAAGCAAGTTTCATTAATAGAATTTCAAGAGAAGGTAGATGTAGTGAGTTTGCATACACCTGAAACTCTTTTGACTATAAATATGATTAACACTAACTTTATTAATCAATTTAAAAAATCATTTTGGCTACTTAATACAGCTCGTGGTAAAAGTGTGGTAACTGAAGATTTGGTTAAAGCTCTTGAAGCTAAAAAAATACTAGGTGTAGGCTTAGATGTTTTAGAATATGAAAAATCTTCGTTTGAAGATTTGTTTAAAAAAAGTGTCACATCGAGTACAATCGAGATGCCAGAAGCATTTCAATATTTAATAGAATCAGAAAATGTAATATTATCTCCTCATATTGCAGGTTGGACAAAAGAAAGCAAAGAAAAATTAGCTCAAACTATTGTTGATAAAATAAAAGCTAAATTTTATTAACTTTATTGATAATTTAAAGTTTATAAAGATGACGTCCAACGCATTAACACCCAAAGAGTATTTAAACGGACTGGTTGAAGAGAGAAAACAAGCTATCTCAAAACTGCGAAGCATAATAAATAAAAATTTACCAAATGGCTTTGTAGAGGGAATGGGTTATGGCATGATAAGTTATCATATTCCTCATTCAGTGTATCCAGATGGTTATCATTGTGATCCAAAAATACCTTTGCCTTTTATGAATTTGGCCTCACAAAAGAATTTTGTAGCCATATATCATATGGGAATTTATGCAAACCCAGAATTGTTAAATTGGTTTACTACCGAATACCCTAAACATTGTAGTAGAAAATTGGATATGGGGAAAAGTTGTATTCGTTTTAAGAAAATGGATGATATTCCATATCAATTAATAGGAGAATTAACTTCAAAAATGAGTACTGAAGAGTGGATTAGCATATATGAACAAAACATTAAAAAGAAATAATTGTTATGAAAAAAAGAGTAACAGGGCTAGGTGGTTTTTTCTTTAAAACCAAAAACCCAGATATAATAAAAGAATGGTATGGAAAACATTTAGGGTTGCCTGTTGATGATTATGGATGTACATTTTGGTGGAAGGATAAGGAAGGTGAAAATTGTTCAACACAATGGTCTCCATTTAAAGAAGATACAAAATATTTTAAACCTAGTAAAAAGCAATTCATGATGAATTTTAGAGTAGAGAATTTACATGAATTATTAGCTACCTTAAAAGAAGAAGGCGTAACCATTGTTGGTGAGGTTGAAGAATATGACTACGGCAAATTTGGTTGGATTTTAGATCCAGAAGGGAATAAAATTGAGCTTTGGGAACCAATAGATAGTGCTTTTTTATAAATCCGAACAGTAATCAATTACTTTTTTGAAAAAATAGTTGGTTAGTATTAAATTATTATCGTAATATTGCAATATAACAATTTAATTAATATTAAAATGGGAGCATCAAAACTTAATATTCATTCTAAGGCTGTCAACGATATTGCAGCAATAGCAAAAATTTTTGCACATCCAGCAAGAGTTTCAATTTTGCAATATATAAGTAAACAAGAAAGTTGTATTTGTAATGATATAGTTGATGAAATTGGATTGGCACAACCAACAATTTCTCAGCATTTGCAAGTGATTTCTAAGGCAGGTTTACTTAAAGGAAATTTTAAAGGTAAAAGTTTATGTTACTGTATAAATGTGGAACGCTTTCAAGAATTTCAAGAATTATTTAATTCATTTTTCGATAAAACTAAATATAACTGCTGTTAAATTATTAATTAACGGTTTATAAAATAAACATTATGAAAACACAAAACTTATTTAAAATATTAGAAGACAATCAAGATAAATATTTACTATTCGAATATGCTCCAAATTTGTTTGTTGGTGCGAATTATCATATTACAGAAGTTAAGCATGTTTCTGTGGATTCTGTCAATTGTGGTTCACAAACCGATGCTTGGAGTGAAACCATAATACAGCTTTGGGAAAGTCCAAACGAGTTAGATAAAAAAGAATATATGTCAACATACAAAGCTTTAGGAATACTTAAAAAAGTTGGTAAAATGAAGCCATATGTTTTAAATGCAGAAATAAAATTTGAATATAGTAATGCTAAATTTCATACGGCACAGTTATTTGTTAACGATTATGAAATACAAGGAAACAATCTTATTATTAAGTTAGCTGTCGAAAAAACAGACTGTAAAGCAAAAAGCACATGTGATGTGCCAGAAGAGATAGAAGTTATTGTAAATAATGAGCCTTGTTGTGCGCCAAATGGAGGTTGTTGTTAAAATTAAAATATTTACTCATTCATGATCAAAGGGAAAATAAATATACTCATACTCTGTACAGGAAATTCTTGCAGAAGCCAGATGGCTCATGGTTATTTAAATAAATTTGCTAATGGTAAAGCAACCATTTATAGTGCAGGAATTGAAACACATGGTTTAAATTCTGGAGCTGTATCCATGATGAAAGAAGATGGTATTAATATCTCTAATCAGACGTCTAACCATGTAGATGAATATAGTGACATTAATTTTGATTATATAATAACTGTATGTGATCATGCGAAAGAAAATTGCCCATATATAGCAAGTAAATACGCAAAACGATTACATCACAATTTCTTTGATCCTTCAAAAGTAGAAGGTCTAGAGGCGGAAAAGCGCTTGGCTTTTGAAAAAGCTAGAGATGAAATAAAAGTGTATTGTAAAGATTTTGTTGAAGAAAATATTAGATAAAAATTATTTATTTATCATGATTTTCCATAAACTTACGTTCTAATTCGGCTTGGAATTCTTCCATGACAGGACGTACAGTACTTTCGGGTAAATCGGCAATTTTAATATACATTAATCCATCAACAGCATTATTAAATAAAGGGTCAACGTTAAAACCAACCAATCTCGCATTTTGTTTAATATATTTTTTTAGTAGTACAGGCATACGTAAACTTCCAGGTTCTATTTCATCAATAATCTTATCAAATTTTTGAAGATCGGCTGCTGTGGCATCGAACACAAAATCTTTATCAGCATCCTTAAGCTTTACCTTAAATTCTTTTTTAGGATGTACATATTGTGCAACATAAGGATCGTAATAATGAGATTTCATAAATTCTATCATTAACGATTTAGAGAAATTAGAAAATTGGTTACTTATGCTTACGCCTCCAATTAAAAATTTATGCTCAGGAAAACGTAATGTTGTATGTACAATACCTTTCCAAAGTAAAAAGAGAGGCATCGGTTTTTGCTGGTATTTTGCAATAATGAATGCTCGACCCATTTCAATAGATTGGCTCATCATTTTATGAAGTTCTGGCTCAAATCGAAATAAATCTTGAAGGTAAAATCCATCAATCCCATATTTTTCAAAAATCTTGGAGCCCAATCCCATTCTATAGGCACCAACAACTACTTTATTTTCTGAATCCCAAAGAAACATATGATGATAATAACTGTCAAACATATCTAAATCAATAGCTTCATTAGTGCCTTCACCTACTTCTCTAAACGTTATTTCTCGTAATCTGCCTATTTCACGAAGTATGTTTGGTAGCTTTTTAGCTGGTGCTAAATAAACTTCATAGTTTTTACTTTTTAAAAGCCTATAATCACTTTCTTTAAGCTCTTCAATTTCTTTTATCATAACTTCTGTTTTAACAGGAGTTACAATTTTTTTTGGCGGTTTTGGAACTTTTAATGTCGATGAAATGTTATTCAATATTTTTGAAGATTCCTCAAAAGTATTAGATAGCATATATGTTTTACGTCTTAAAAAATCACAAAAATCAGGAATGTCAATTTGCTCAAGTTGATCTTTAACCGAAATTGGTTTTCCAATTCTTACTTTTATTATACGACGTTTTTGTGTTAATAATTCCGAAGGTAATTTTGCAGTCCTAAAAGTGTCACTTATTTTAGATAATTTATAAAACAGCTTACTGTTTTTTGCATGGAAGTAAATAGGAACAACAGGCACTTCAGCTTTTTTAATGAGTTTTATTGCAGCTTCTTCCCAAGGTTTATCTACTACTAATTTACCATCTCTATAGGTTGAAACTTCACCAGCAGGAAAAACGCCTAAAGGTTTACCCTCTCTTAAATGTAATAATGAATTTTTAAACCCAGTAATACTCGATTTTACATCCTTTCGGTCTTCAAAAGGATTTACAGGCATAATGTAAGGCTTTAATGGCTCTATGCGATGTAATAAAAAATTTGCAATAATTTTAAAATCGCTACGCTGTTCTAGCATTAATTTTAATAGTAAAATGCCATCTATACCACCAAGTGGATGATTGGAAATTGTAATATAAGCACCACTTTTAGGTAAACGATTTAAATCCTCTTCTGGGATTTCAAACTTAATTTGAAACTCATCTAAAATACCATTTAAAAACTCAAGGTCACTTAAATGTTTATTTCGATTATAAACTTTATTTATTGTAGAAATTTTTAAAAGTTTCATGAGTAACCAACCAACAAAAGTTCCTATAAAACCATATTTATCTGCTTTTATAGCCTTTGAGACTTCTTTTGCGGTAACTAATTCCATATGCTATTTTTAGAGAGGATTACAAATATACTTAAAAACTAATAATGACTTTAAAGCTTATTTTGTAACTATTTGAACGGTTTCTTGGTACAATTGTTTTAATAAAATTGTTTTATTTTTTTCTAAATTCTGAATTGATTTTTGGTCATAATGTCTAATTGTGTAAAGCGAAACATTGCTATGATGAGTTAATTTAAATTTAGCTTTTAAATGTAAAAGCAATTTTTCTAGGTTGTTATAATTGTTATCTACACAAACAGAAAAACTAATAGCTGAGTTTTGTATAACATCTACTTTCATTTTATATAAGTGAAGTAGGTTAAATATTTCACTAATATTTTCCTCAACAATAAATGAAAAATCTAATGAAGATAATGAGATTAAAACCTGATTCTTTCTAACAATAAAACAAGGTATCTTTGGTTCCAAATCTTTTCCTTTACTAATACAAGTGCCAGAGTTATTAGGGTTTAAAAACGATTTAACAAGCAAAGGGATTTCTTTACGTTGCAATGGCTGTAATGTTTTAGGATGTATTACAGAAGCACCATAAAATGCCAATTCTATGGCTTCATGATAAGAAATCTGGTTAAGTAGTTGCGTATTTTCAAAATATCTTGGGTCTGCATTTAATACACCAGGAACATCTTTCCAAATGGTAACACTTTCGGCATTTAAGCAATATGCAAAAATTGCTGCAGTATAATCACTACCTTCTCTACCTAGAGTTGTGGTAAAATTATTAGTATCACTTCCCAAAAACCCTTGGGTAATGTTAAGAATATTTTTCTTTATTTTTTTTGAAATAATAGTTTGCGTTTTATCCCAATTTACTTTTGCGTTTCTATAGTAATTATCGGTTTTAATAATATCTCTAACATCTAACCAATTATTACTAATTCCAATTTTCTCAATATAATTACTAATTATAGTTGTTGAAACGAGTTCACCAAAACCAACAACTTGATCGTAAACAAAATTATAGTCAGGTGATTTATTCCTATCAAAAAAGATGCTTAATTCATTAAAAAACGCGGATACTTTATTAAAAACAGAATGATCTTCATTTTCAAATAAATCTAATAAAATAGCATTATGAAATTTTATTACTTCTTGAATTGAGCTTTGAAGCTCCTTTTTATTATTAAAATAGTTGTCTATTACTTTTTCTAAAGCATTGGTTGTTTTTCCCATTGCCGAAACCACAACTAAAGTGTTATCATAACCAACAGTTGTTAAAACTTTAATTAGATTTTTTACACCTTCAGCATCATTAACAGATGCACCGCCAAACTTAAATATTTGCATTAGTCTATTTTCGAGAGATAATTCTTAATTCCTTGTTCGTCTAAATGTACAACATCCCAATCTCTAAGTACCTTAGCTCCTTTTTTTTCATAGAGATTGATTGCTTTTACATTCCAATCTAATACTTCCCAGTTTATACGTTTAACACCTAAACTAAAAGCATATTTTACAACTTGATTTAATAAAGCAGTTCCTAATCCAAACCCTCTTTTATTTTGACTAACTATCAAATCTTCTAAATGTAAAATTTTACCCTTCCAAGTTGAGTAACGCTCAAACACTAAAGCAATACCTTCAACTTTGTTATCAAGTTCGGCAACAAAGCATTTAAAAGCTGGATGTTTTCCAAAACCATCATTTACTAAATCTTCCACTGTTGTTTCAACAACATTCTTTTCTTTTTCAAAAACAGCCAACTCTTTAATTAACTTTAGAGCTTGAGGCATATCGTCTTTAGTGGCTTGTCTTATAATGAAATTCATGTTTTTTTAAAATAAGCTCAAAGATAGTTTAAAGTTGTTTATTATTCTCTATTATTCTTTTACGAAAACGTTGTAGTTGATTAAAAAATACGATATTTGCAATAAATTTTCACATAATCTAAAATGCCTCAAAAAAACCAAACTCTCGGTGAATTTATTATAGGAAATCAATCATCATTTAAATATACTTCTGGCGAACTATCACGACTAATCAATTCTATAAGATTAGCAGCTAAAGTTGTAAATCACGAAGTTAATAAAGCTGGATTAGTAGATATAATTGGAGCTTTTGGAGAAACTAATATACAAGGTGAGGATCAACAAAAACTAGATGTGTATGCAAACGAAAAGTTTATACAAACACTAACAAATAGAAATATTGTTTGCGGTATTGCAAGCGAAGAGGAAGACGATTTTATTGCTATTAACAGTCAGGATGAAAATCATCAAAACAAATACGTTGTTTTAATCGACCCTCTGGATGGTTCTTCTAACATAGATGTTAATGTGTCAGTAGGCACTATTTTTTCAATATTTAGGCGTGTTACACCTGTTGGAACTCCAGTAACTTTAGACGATTTTTTACAAAAAGGGAATCAGCAAGTTGCTGCAGGTTATATAATTTATGGGACATCTACTATGTTAGTTTATACAACTGGAGTAGGAGTAAATGGATTCACATTAAATCCAGCAATAGGAGCTTTTTATCTGTCTCATCCAGAAATGCAATTTCCAAAAGATGGTGATATTTATTCTGTAAACGAAGGCAATTATGTTCATTTTCCTCAGGGCATAAAAGATTATATTAAATATTGTCAAATGGAAGAAGGAAATAGACCTTATACCTCTAGATATATTGGGTCTTTGGTTTCCGATTTTCATAGAAATATGATTAAAGGTGGTATTTATATTTATCCTAATACATCTAAAAATCCTACAGGAAAATTACGTTTGTTATATGAATGTAATCCGATGGCATTTATTGCAGAACAAGCTAATGGAAAGGCTAGTGATGGTTTTACTAGAATTTTAGATATTCAGCCTACTGAGTTGCATCAACGTGTGCCATTTATTTGTGGTAGTAAAAACATGGTTGAAAAAGCCGAATCGTTTATGTAATGCAAAAAGTAGTTAATAGAAAATTAACTATTCATTCATAGTTTTAATTGCCAGTATAAACTCTTCCAAAGAAGCTCCTGTACTTACTGATTTTAAGGCTTTGTCAACAATATAACCAACATTGACCGCCGAAAACCCTAAGCCAACAGCAATTTTATGTAAAAGTTTTACTTGATGGTCATCTTTAATGTGATCTGCATAAACCATTCGTGATAAATCGAATAATCGTTCTAAACGGTTGTTATACGATAACGGTGGATTAATTGGATGAGAAGCATAATCTTTTAAAATTTGCTTGTAATCAAACTTGCTTATATCTAAATTTTTAGCCAAACGATCTAAAAAAGCTTTCTCATCATCTGTTATTTTACCATCATCCATGGCTACTCTAACTATTGCAGCAAAATGATCTTCATTTCGCTTTCTAAACCCACTATCGAATAAATCTGAAATTGACATAAATTATTTGGTTTTATTGTACTGCAAAGATAATATTTATTAAAGCTTTTAAAACATAATTTTTAAAATTCTAACAAACTATTATTATATATTTGTGCAAATTGTTTTTTGGTGAGCAAAATACTTCTCTCGCAAACCTATGCACAGTCTTTGCAAACGCAAAAACTGCAAGATACTATTACCCAATCTCAAAGTAAATCCCATTTAAAAGGCCTTGTTGGATCTTCATTTTCTTTTGTTATTTCAGAATTGTTCAAGCAATCTGGAAAGCCTTTTTTACTAATTTTTAACGATAAAGAAGAAGCTGCGTTTTACCTTAATGATTTAGAACAGTTACTCGATGAAAAAGATGTGCTTTTTTATCCTGGCAGTTATCGAAGACCATACCAAATAGAAGAAACCGACAATGCTAATGTGCTATTAAGAGCTGAAGTCTTAAATAGAATAAATTCACAAAAAAAGCCAGCTATAATTGTAACATATCCCGATGCACTTTTCGAAAAAGTGGTGACGAGAAAAGAGTTAGAGCGTAATACTTTAAAGGTTGGGGTTAATGATAATTTCTCTATAGACTTTTTAAATGAAGTGTTGTTTGAATACCAGTTTAAAAGAGTTGATTTTGTAACCGAACCTGGAGAGTTTTCGGTTCGAGGAGGTATTGTTGATGTGTTTTCATTTTCTCACGATGAACCTTATCGTATTGAGTTTTTTGGAGATGAGATAGAAAGTATTAGAACTTTTGATGTAGAAACTCAACTCTCTACAGAACAAGTAAAGAAAATAAGCATTATTCCTAATGTGGAAAATAAGTTTTTAGATGAAAAACGAGCAAGTTTTTTGAAATATATTGCTTCAAAGACGGTTATTTTTTCTAATAATGCAGAGTTTTTATTTTCAAGAATAGATAGCTTTTTCATTAAAGCTGAAGATACTTTTGAAACGCTTTCAAAAGAATTACAGCATACTATTCCAAGTGAACTTTTTTGTAATTCAGAATTACTAAAAAAACAATTGTTAGACTTCATTTTAGTAGAGTTTGGAGGTGACTCTTATTTTAAAAATAACAACATAATCCAGTTTAATATTTCACCACAACCATCATTCAATAAACAATTTGATGTTTTAATTGAAAACCTAAATGTAAATCATAATAAAGGCTTCACAAATTATATTGCTTGTATAAGCGAACAACAGGCAAAACGATTTCACGATATTTTTGAAGATGTAGAACAAGATGTTCATTATAAGACTATCGTATTATCATTGTATCAAGGTTTTGTCGATAATGACAGCAAAATAGTGTGTTATACGGATCATCAAATTTTTGAGCGTTATCACAAATTTCATCTTAAAAATGGTTATGCAAAAAAGCAAGCAATAACCTTAAAAGAGCTTACTAACCTTGATATTGGAGATTATGTAACTCATATCGATCATGGTATTGGAAGATTTGGAGGTCTACAAAAAATTGATGTTGAAGGCAAAAAACAAGAATCTATAAAACTGGTATATGGAGAACGTGATGTGCTGTATTTAAGTATTCATTCGCTTCATAAAATCACCAAGTTTAACGGTAAAGATGGTAAACCACCAAAAATTTATAAATTAGGGAGTAAGGCTTGGAAAACCCTTAAGCAAAAAACAAAATCTAGAGTTAAAGAAATTGCATTTAATTTAATTAAGTTGTATGCAAAGCGGAAAATGGAAAAAGGCTATCAATATCTATCAGATAGTTATATGCAACTCGAATTAGAAGCATCTTTTGTTTACGAGGATACTCCTGATCAAATCACAGCTACTGCAGATATTAAAGCAGATATGGAAAGCCAGCGTCCAATGGATCGGTTGGTATGCGGTGATGTTGGATTTGGAAAAACCGAAGTTGCCATTCGATCTGCCTTTAAAGCAGTAGATAATGGAAAACAAGTTGCAGTATTAGTGCCAACCACCATTTTAGCGTTTCAACATTTTAGGACATTTAGCGACCGCTTAAAAGATTTTCCAGTTACTGTAGATTACATCAATAGATTTAGAACTGCAAAACAAAAGCGAAACACTTTAGAAGGCTTAGAAAAAGGGAGTGTGGATATTTTAATTGGCACACACCAATTGGCAAATAATAAAGTAAAATTTAAAAATTTAGGCTTGCTTATTGTTGATGAAGAGCAGAAGTTTGGTGTAGCTGTAAAAGAAAAATTAAAAACTATTAAAGAAAATGTCGATGTACTAACCTTAACAGCAACTCCAATACCTCGAACGCTTCAATTTAGTTTAATGGCAGCCAGAGATTTATCGGTTATTACTACACCACCACCAAATCGGTATCCAATTGAAAGTAATGTTATTCGTTTTAATGAAGAAACTATTAGAGATGCTATTAGTTACGAAATACAACGTGGTGGACAAATCTTTTTTGTACATAACAGGATAGAGAATATCAAGGAAGTTGCAGGGATGATTCAACGGTTAGTTCCTGATGCTAAAATAGGTATTGGGCATGGACAATTAGATGGAAAAAAGCTTGAGCAACTTATGCTTGCTTTTATGAATGGAGAGTTTGATGTTTTAGTAAGTACAACAATTATTGAAAGCGGTTTAGATGTGCCTAATGCTAACACTATTTTTATCAATAATGCTAATAATTTTGGCTTAAGTGATTTGCATCAAATGCGAGGTAGAGTAGGAAGAAGTAATAAAAAAGCGTTTTGTTATTTTATTACTCCAGAGTATTCTGCAATGACTAATGATGCACGTAAACGTATCACAGCTTTAGAGCAATTTACAGCACTTGGTAGCGGATTTAATATTGCTATGAAAGATCTCGAAATTCGTGGTGCAGGAGATTTGCTTGGTGGAGAGCAGAGTGGTTTTATAAACGAAATTGGATTTGATACATATCAAAAAATTCTCAATGAAGCTATTGAAGAATTAAAAGAAAATGAGTTTAAAGATTTATATAAAGAGGATAACAGTAAACCTAAAGAATATGTAAAAGACATCACTATCGATACAGATTTTGAACTATTATTTCCAGATGACTATGTTAATAATATTACCGAACGGCTAAATCTTTACACAGAGCTTAATAATTTAAAAACTGAAGAAGAACTCCAAAAATTCGAATCAGAAATTATAGACCGTTTTGGAGAATTGCCAATTCAAGTTGAAGACTTGTTAAATAGTGTGAGAATAAAATGGATAGCAACAAAAATTGGGTTAGAAAAAATTATAATGAAGCAAGGTAAATTAATAGGATATTTTATAAGTGATCAGCAAAGTGGTTTTTATCAAAGTGAGATGTTTACTAAAGTGTTACAGTTTGTGCAATTGCATCCTAATATTTGTAAAATGAAAGAAAAGCAAACTCGAAAAGGATTACGATTATTGCTTACTTTTGAACTAATAAATACTATTGAAAAAGCTCTAAAAGTACTTCAACCTATTTTGGCTTGATTATTGAAAACTAAAATGAAAATAAAAAGTGACATTTTATAAATTTAAGGGTCTTATTAAGAAAGAATTTATGCTTAAGAAATTAATTTTTGTAATTATGCTTTTCCCAACATTTCTGGTAGCTCAGCACACTATTAAAGGAAGTTTCTTTCCTGCAGAAAATCATGAATGGGTAGTTTTATATGAAGTTACACCTATAAGCTCGCTTTTTATAGCAAATACAGAAGTAAACGAAAAAGGGGAATTCGAGTTTGTATTAGATTCTACAATTTCTCAAGGCATGTACAAAATAGTATATGCATTGCCTCAAGAAGAAAATAATTTCGATATTATATATAACGCTAAAGAAGATGTAGAATTCACTTTTAATCAAGAAACAGGAATTGAATATCAATCCTCAATCGAAAATCAGTTAGTAAGTTCTTATACTAATAGTATGTCTTTTGTTAGTCAAAGTATTGGTAATTTTTTTCAACAACAGAGTAGTGACACATTAGCATTAGCATCTATTTTTAAAACACAAAGCGAAACACAATCTAGTTTTGAAGATGCAGCAAAAGGCACTATAGCATCACATTTTATTAAAGCGAATAGGCCTTACATCCCAGAAGGGTTTGAAGATATTAAAACCTATATTAATAATTTAAAAATTCATTTTTTTGATAATGTAGATTTTAATAATGAAACGCTACAGAGTTCAAACTTTTTAATAGAACGTACACTTAATTACGTTTTCGGAATGTATTCTGAAAACGATGATGATTCAACAACTTATAAAAAGAATATAGATGTTGTTTTTTTAGCAATGAAAGATGCTAATGCTCTTGTTAAAAAAACTTTATTAGAAGTGTTATGGCAACAAATGGTGGATGCTAATTTTGAAGATGTGGCAAATTACATTTCTGATAGTTATTTAATTAGTATTGCAGAAGCTTCAAATGACATCGAACTTGTAGATGGATTAATGCTTTTTAAAAGTCTATCAATAGGAAATATAGCTCCAGATTTTCCTTTAGAGATAGACGATAAGAATTTAAAAACAACAAAACACTTAAGTAATCTTCATACAGCCGAGAATTATATTATAGTATTTTGGAGCAGTACATGCTCACATTGTTTAAAAGAAATTCCGCAGCTTTATACTTTTATAACATCACAAGAAAAAGGAAAAACTCAAGTCATAGCTATTGGTTTGGAAGATAAAACTAATCGTTGGGAAAATGAATCGTCTAAATACCCTGAATTTATTCATATTTTAGGTCTTGGTAAATGGGAAAATGAAATTGGGAATAGTTACAATATAACTGCTACACCTACTTATTTTGTACTTAATAAGGATAAGAAAATTATTGCTAAACCTTATGATTTTGATACTTTGATGAAATTTTTAAATCAAAAATGATAAAAAGCATTTTCTAAATGTTCAATATTGAATCTTCTGTCTTGTTTTACTATCGCAATAATATCAAAACGAACCTCTACATCTAAATTATTTGCTGTAACATATTCATCTACTGCTTTAACGAGACGTTGAATTTGTTTAGGTTTTACAAAATCTTGTGGATTTCCAAAATCTGCAGTTGAACGTGTTTTAACTTCTACTATAGCTAGAGTCTCATTTAGTTTAGCAATAATATCGACTTCAGCTTTTTGAAAACGATAATTGCGTTCTACAATAGTATAT
>Ga0209013_10001075_pt1 | contig 25265 bp, 30 predicted proteins | sample Cruoilmetagenom2_FD_187291 | JGI IMG/M metagenome (GOLD analysis project Ga0209013, IMG submission 187291) | Oil polluted marine microbial communities from Coal Oil Point, Santa Barbara, California, USA - Sample 2 (SPAdes) (version 2) | ecosystem: Environmental > Aquatic > Marine > Oil seeps ... | reverse complement strand
GGAATTAAAATAGTTTCTCCATAATTAATAGTTTCTAAATTATTATTTATAGAAATAGTTGCTTCACCTTCCACACACATAAAAATTACAAAAGAATCTGTTTTGGTATAATCTAAAGCTAAATTTCCATTTATTGGAATAAAATTAGTTTTAAAATATGGACAAGCAACCATAGTATTCAATTCATTTACAGTTTTTCCATATTCCTGCTTTGCCCTAATTTCTGTTGAAAAATTTATAGCTTCTACTGCCAAATCGGTATGTAATTCTCTAGATTTCCCTTTATTATCTACTCTGTCCCAGTCATAAATTCTATACGTAATATCTGATGTTTGTTGAATTTCGGCTAAAACAACTCCTGCTCCAATTGCGTGCACCGTTCCTGTCTCAATAAAAAACACATCTCCTTTTTTTATTTTTTCAAAATTTATAACTGAAGTAATTAATTTTTCCTCTAACAGTTGTTTATATTTTTTAGGAGTAATTGCTTTTGAAAATCCTAAAACCAAATTAGATTTTTTCTCGGCTTCCATAATGTACCACATTTCCGTTTTCCCAAAGGAATTATGGCGTTTTTTAGCCAATTCATTATTAGGATGCACTTGAACAGATAAATCTTGAGCAGCATCAATAAACTTTATTAGTAAAGGAAATTTATCTTTAAAAACTTTATAATTGCTTTTCCCAACCAAATCTTCTTTATAAGTTTTCACCAATTCTTTTAAAGAAACACCTTTTAATTTTCCGTTAGCAACCATAGAAATATTATTTTCAACATCCGATATTTCCCAACTTTCACCAATGTTTTTATCCTTAGATGTTTTGTGTAAAATATTTACTAACTTATTTCCTCCCCAAATTTTTTGTTTTAAAATGGGATTAAATTTTAATGGATAATTTAACATTATTTAATAAGTTCTTTTAATATGGTTATAACATAATCAATATTTGCTGTAGTGGTAAATTTACTAAATGAAAACCGAACCGATGTTTTTAAAGCTTCTTTTTCATTTAAAATTTCATGTAAAACATGAGATCCTTTAGAGCTTCCACTTTGGCAAGCACTTCCTCCTGAAACAGCAATACCTTTTAAATCTAAATTAAAAAGCAACATTGGATATGCTTTTGGAAAACGAACATTTAAAATAATATAGCTACTCTCCGTTTCACTTTCTGATAATCCATTAAATTGAATATCCTTAAAATTAGATTTTAAAATCTTAATAAAATAATTTTTAATGGATTGAATATCCGTAGATTCTTCCTTTAAATTATCACAAGCAATTTCCATTGCTTTTTGCATACCAAAAATACTGTGTATATTTTCAGTTCCTGCTCTTGCTCCTTTTTCTTGTTCACCACCAAATAAAATTGGTTGTACTCCAAAACCTTTTTTAACGTATGCAAACCCAACACCTTTTGGTCCATGGAATTTATGCGCACTTGCGGTAAAAAAATCTATTGGTGTTTTAGTAACATCTATATTAAAATGACCAATTCCTTGAACCGTATCTGAATGAAACAAAGCGTTATTTTTTATACATAAATCGGATACTTTTTTTAAATCGAGTAAATTTCCAATTTCATTATTAACATACATTAAACTTACTAAAGTTTTATTGGTAGTTTGCTCTAACAATTGTTCTAAATGAATATAATCAATTGCTCCTTCGGAAGTTAAATTAACCCATTTTACTTCAATTTTATACTTGTTTTTTAAATGCTCTAACGTATGAACGATGGCATGATGTTCAATTTTTGAAGAAATAATAGTCTTTACTCCTAAATTAGTTACTGCATTATGTAATATTAAATTATCTGCCTCACTTCCTCCAGCCGTAAAAAATAGCTCTGTAGAAGAAGCATTTAAGTATTTTGCTATACTTTTTCTAGCATTTTCAACTAAAGCTCTCGATTTTCGTCCAATTTGATGGGTTGATGATGGATTACCAAATGTACTTTTCATAACATCAGTAATGCTAACCATTACTTCTGGCAACATTGGCGTGGTTGCCGCATTATCTAAATAAATAGTTTTCATGGTTAGCAAAATTACTTAAAATATATGGTTTTCTTTTCTTATTTTTGACGAATGAAAAAAATAGTAATTTTACTTTTAGCTTTCGTTTTAAATTCATGTAATGATGGAAATTTTGATGTCCCAAGTTTCGATTTTACAGAAACGGTAAATCAATGTGGAGAATACCTTTTGTATAGAACTAATACGGATAAAACGGAAGTAATTACTATAGTTTTATCTCCAAGTCAAATTAATACTACTTTAGGAACGGAAAGTTATCCTATTTCAAGTCTTATTCAAGTGAATTACCGCATTTTTGATAGCGCCATTGGAAGCGATTATTTTTGTCAAACTATTCCACCTGCTACTCCAAATGTTTTAAAAGAATTAAATGCTACCGATGGTGAAATAAGTATTACCACCACTGCTATTAAAGAAAATGACGTTGTAACTGGTTATAATTATGATATAAATATTACTAATTTACTTTTTAATGATAGCGATTCTAAAATATTTTATGAAACGTATTATTTTGGAATTTTTAGTATAAATATTTAATTATTTAGGATTTTGGTAAATATATACTTCTGTTGCTCCTAAACCATATTTTTTAAAGGAAGCTTCATACCATTCTACTGGATACTTTTTAAATAAAAACTCTAATTCCGATTTTAAAACTCCTTCCCCAACTCCATGAATAAAAACTACTTTTGGAATTCTATTTCTTATAGCGAACTCTAATTTTTTTTTGGCAGTATCCATTTGCAAAGTAAGCATGTCATAATTATCTAATCCTCTAGTAGTTGAAGTTAAATTTTGAATATGCAAATCTACCTCCATAGGTGGTAATTTATCGGGTTTTAAATTGCTTTTAAATTTTGGTTTATTTTTTTTAGATGGTTCGATTGCTTTTTCAATTAAATCCTCATTATTAATATCGCTAAATTTAGATAGTTCTTTTTGATCTTCTTTAATAACTATTAATTCAGTAGGTGAAAAATTAAAAATAAATCCATCCGTAGCTTCTACCTTAATATTATTTTCCGAAACTGCAATTACTTTTCCTTTAATAAGGTCATCAATAACTGCAACTTTATCATTTACTTTAAACTTCATTTTGGACTTATTTATTTTTTAATTTGTCAAAGACAAAGCTAATCTAATTATATGTTACAATACCTAGCAAGATATTTTTTTTAACAATAATCTTTAAACAGAACATAGACTAAGCATTATTTATTTAAAAACATTCCTTCTTCAGTTTTATTTTTTACTTTAGCCTTAATCAAACTTAAACATAAAATAAAATGGATCAAAAATCTCCAAAAAATTATTTAGTAGAATCTATATTAGTAACTATTTTTTGTTGTTTACCTTTTGGTATTGCAGGAATAGTATTTGCAAGCCAAGTAAATTCAAAATTTGCAGTAGGCGATTTCGAAGGTGCTTTATCTGCTTCTAAAAGTGCAAAAAAATGGATGACTTGGGGATTAATTTTATCTATTTTATATTATGTAATTATTTACTTTTTAATATTTGGTTTATTAGGAATTACTTTGCTCAGTGTTGGAAATAATTAATTAAAATGCGAAAATTTAAATATTTCGGATTTTTTTTGATTGGATTAGTTTTAATACTCCTCTATTTTTTTGTAAATCCATCTGAGACAAATTATTATCCTAAATGTCCGTTATATGTTACTACTGGTATTTATTGCCCTGGTTGCGGTAGCCAGCGAGCAACGTACGAATTATTACATTTTCACTTTCTTGGAGTTCTAAAACAAAATTTACTTTATATTTTAGGAATTTTTATTTTAGTATATCATTTAATAGTAAGTTTATTAAATACCGTTTTTAATAAAAAAATATATAATTACCTTTATCATCCTAAAACCCCTTGGATTCTATTAATTATAATTTTAGTTTTCTGGGTTTTAAGAAATTTACCTTATTACCCATTCAATTTATTAGCTCCTCATTAACAATTTTATATGAATTTACTCTTTTTAGCAACCGTTCCTGTTCTTGTAGTTATTATTTACATTTATATAAAGGATAAATTTGATAAAGAACCAAAAAAATTACTTTTTTTTAATTTTTTGTTTGGAGCAACTATTAGTGTTTTAGTAAGTACTATTTTATATTATTTATACGATTTATTGCTCCCTCATCCAAATGCAATGAAAGTTTTTCACCAATTTTTAAAAGCATTTTTTATGGTGGCTTTGGTGGAGGAATTTAGTAAATATCTGATTGTTCGCTATTATGCACAACCAAAAAAAGAATTTAATGAACCTTTGGATGGTATTATATATGCTGTTATGGTTTCTATGGGTTTTGCCTTTGTTGAAAATTTACTTTACGTATTTAAAGGAGGAGTTAATGTAGCGTTAAGTAGAGCTTTTACTGCTATACCAGCACATGCTGTTTTTGCCATTTTAATGGGTTATTTTATGGGGATAGCAAAATTTTCTAAACACAAAACAAAATGGAATTTAATAGGGTTAAGTTTAGCCATTCTTTTTCATGGAAGTTATGATTTTTTCCTATTTATAAACTTTATACCTGGAATTACCATAGGAGCACTTATATCATTACTTGTAGGTGTTTTTTTAGCTAAAAAGGCAATTATAAGACTTCAAAATATTTCTAATTTTAAACCATAAAAAAAGCACTCATATGAGTGCTTTTTTATATTTTAATTTAAAATGAATTTATTCAAATTCTGTATCCATTTTAATATAGTCTAAAAATTCGCGTTTAATTTCCTTTTCTTTAAACTTACCACCAAATTCTGAAGTAACTGTGCTGCTTTCAATATCTCTAATTCCACGAGAATTTACACATAAATGTTTAGCATCAATAACACAAGCAACATTTTCAGTTCCCATTGCTTCTTGCAATGCTTGTACTACTTGCATGGTTAAACGCTCTTGAACCTGCGGTCTGCGAGCATAATAATCCACTATTCTATTCATTTTTGATAATCCAATTACTTTCCCATTAGAAATATAAGCTACGTGTGCCCTACCAACAATAGGTAATAAATGATGCTCACAAGTAGAATAAACTACAATGTTTTTTTCCACCAACATTTCACCATATTTATAATTATTGTCAAATGTGGATAACCTTGGTTTATTTGCAGGATTTAACCCTCCAAAAACTTCATTGACATAAGCTTTAGCAACTCTTTTTGGAGTTCCTTTTAAGCTGTCATCTGTTAAATCCATTCCTAAAGTGTCTAAAATTTCTTTAACACTTTTTTGAATTCTGTTTATTTTTTCTTCATCGGATAAGGCAAAAGCATCATTTCTTAATGGTGTTTTTGCAGAAGAACCAATGTGGTCATCACCAATATCATCAATATTGTTTACCATACTTTTTTTACCTTCAAACATTTTCATTTTATTAGAGTGCAAATTTACAATTAAGTTTTAATGTTAAATAGAAATATTCATTAATTCTTGTAAATCGCATAATTTTTGATCACCTGTATGCATATTCTTTAGTGTGTATTTATCCAATTCAATTTCCTTGGAACCCACAATAACCACAAAAGGAATTTCTCTTTTGTTAGCGTAATTCATTTGTTTTTTCATTTTAGCAGTATCAGGATATAATTCTGATTTAATTTGGTGCTTACGTAATTCTACCAAGGCTTTCATACAAAATGAAGCTTCGCTTTCTCCTAAATTTAAAAACAAAATTGTAGGTTTAGGTAAATCAACTTCCTTAAATAAATTCAGTTCTTCTAATACCAAATAAATACGATCTAATCCAAATGAAATTCCAACACCGCTTATATTTTTTAAACCAAATATACCTGTTAAATCATCATATCTGCCACCACCACCAATAGAGCCCATTTTTACATTTTTTGGAGCTGAAACCTCAAAAATTGCGCCTGTATAGTAATTTAAACCTCTGGCTAAAGTAACATCTAATTCTAAATTTGCAGATTGCAAACCTAAGGTTTCTACATTATTTACTACAAATCTTAAATCTTTCACTCCTTGAATTCCTTCTTCTGAATTTTTTAATAATTCTTCTAATTGATTTAATTTTTCTTGATTAGTGCCATTAAAATTAAATAACGGAGTTACTTTTTTAATTGCCTCTTCTGAAATACCTTTTAACAACATTTCTTTAGAAACACCATCAGCACCAATTTTATCTAGCTTATCTAAAGCAACAGTAAAATCAATTAATTTATCTTTTTCACCAATAATTTCAGCTATTCCTGCCAAAATTTTTCGATTATTGAGTTTGATAGTCGTTCCCAGTAATTTTAGCTTACTAAAAACGGCATCGTACAATTGTACAAATTCCACTTCTTGCCATAAACTTTTACTGCCAACCACATCTGCATCGCATTGATAAAACTCACGAAAACGTCCTTTTTGTGGCCTATCAGCACGCCAAACTGGTTGCATTTGATAACGTTTAAAAGGAAAAACAATATCATTTTGATGCTGCACTACATATCTTGCAAACGGCACAGTTAAATCGTAACGTAATGCTTTTTCAGAAATTTGAGAAGTAGCTTTTACACTATTTTTAGAAACAAGTATAGCCTCATCTACCTTTTTTAGATAATCTCCTGAATTCAATATTTTAAAAATCAATCTATCTCCTTCTTCTCCGTATTTTCCCATTAACGTAGAATAATTTTCAAAGGACGGAGTTTCAATAGGTTGAAATCCATACGTTTCAAATACTTCTTTTATGGTTGAAAAAATATAATTGCGTTTTGCAACTTCAGTTGGTGAAAAATCGCGTGTTCCTTTTGGTATGCCTGGTTTTTGTGCCATTATAAAAAATTAGTGTGCAAATATCCGAAATTTTAAAAACTAATTAAAGCTTTTCTAGTATTGATTTTTCTTTGGATGTTAAAGGAATATCATCCGCAAATTTAACCTTAGTAGGAAAAATTATTAACAACATTAATAAAAGTATTGCTACTAAAATAAAATAAAAACTATTGTGAGATTGCAATACAAAAATTATGCACATAATTGCAGGCAATTCTAGCATTGCCACTCTAAAAATATGAGCTGAACTATATTTTGTGGTTTTTACGCTTAAATCGGCTTCTTTCGATATTTTTTTTATCAATTTTAAAAATAAACTTTTACTGACCAAATTACCAATATAAGAAATGGTTATTGCTAAAAATAAAAAAGCTTTATCTGATGAATAAGAAAAAGTCAATTGTCCATTTAAATGAATGGAAACATAAGCAGCAAAAATAATTACCCCCATCATTAAAGCAAAATGAATAATTTGCAGGGACATCATAAAATCTTTTGGTTGTTGGTTAGCGTAGCTCATTTGTTCTATATTAAATTATTTTTTATTAAAAATTGCATTTGCTTTTTCTAAATCTTCAGGAGTGTCAATACCAATTGCAATATGTTTTGTTTCTACCATTTTTACTTGTAAACCATTCGCTAAAAATCGTAGGTTTTCAAGTTTTTCTGCTGCTTCTAAGTTATTAACTGGTAATTTCGTAAATTTTAATAATGCATCTTTTCTAAAAGCATAAATACCAATATGTTTAAAATAAACTGCTTTGGTTATATCTCGCGGATATGGAATAGCAGAACGAGAAAAATACAATGCAAAATTATTTTCATCCGTAACTACTTTTACATTATTAGGATTATTAATTTCCTCCTTTTCTTCCATTTTAATCATTAACGAAGCAATATCAATTTCCTTATTTTCATCTTTTTTAAAAACATTAATCAAATTTGATAAAGGTTCTGTTTGTGTAAAAGGCTCATCACCTTGCACATTTATTACAATATCCACATCTAAATTTTCAATTGCCTCAGCAATTCTATCGCTTCCAGATTCATGTTCTTTTTTACTTTTTATTACTTTCCCTTGATTATTATTGATTTCCTGAAAAATAATATCACTATCTGTAACTACATAAACTTCATCAAATAAATTTGAATTTTTAACGGCTTCATAAGTTCTTAAAATAACCGATTTACCAGCCAAATCTTTCATTAATTTACCAGGAAACCTACTAGCTTCATATCTAGCAGGAATCATTGCTATCACTTTCATGTGTTCTTATGTTTTAAGTTTTGCTTTTTTAAACTAGTTATACTTGCATTTAGTTCAAAACCAAGTAATAAAATTATGGAATTTAACCAAACGAATAGCATTAACACCAACAAGGTTCCAATAGAACCATATAATTTGTTATAGGTGGAAAATTTTAATACATAAATGGCAAAAAGTTTAAAATTTAATATGGTTAGCAAGGTTGTTAAAACAGTTCCTGGTGAAAAAAAATAATATCGTTTTGTTTCTTTTGTTCCATATTTATAAAGAAAAGATACCGAAATAAATAAGGTTATAACAAACAATAGCAACTGCCCTTTTTCAATCCAAAAAACATCGTTTTCCAGCCATCCATGCGCCTTTAAATCGTTAATAAATATTTCTAAATAAATAGCTACTGAAACAGTAATTACTAGCACTAAAGCTAATAATATTGCCATACCCATTGCAATAAAATATTGCCTTAAAATATTACGCATTTCTGTAATGTGATAAGAGTATTCAAAACCACCTAAAATTGCATTTACACCATTGGTCATTAAAAAGATTGAAGCTATAAATCCAAACGACAATAAACCTCCATACCTATTATTAGCAATATCTGTAATTACTCCTTCAACCGAACTAGCAGTATTTGGTGGTAATAATTGCTCAATCATAAATAAAAAATCCTTTTGAAAACCTTCAATTGGAACGTAAGGAATAAGGGTTAATATAAATAATATGAAAGGAAACAATGCCATAAAAAAACTAAAGGATATACCACCCGCACGCGATGTTAAAGCTCCTTTAACAATTCCTGAAATATACATCTCAATTACGTCGTATAACGACATACCTTGCAAACCTGGTATTTTTATTGATTTCCCAAGTTTAACAATCCAGTTTACAACTGGAACTTTATTAAGATTATCTTCTATTGGTTTACTCATGTATTGCTTTTAAACTTAAATCCATATTATAAACAGAATGTGTTAATGCGCCTGAGGAAATAAAATCTACTCCACAATTTGCATATTCTTTGGCAGTTTCTAAAGTAATTCCGCCTGAAGATTCTGTAAAACATGTATTACCAATTAGTGCAACTGCCTTTTTTGTTTCTTCAAAGTTAAAATTATCAATTAATATTCTATAAACACCATCATTTTTCAAAATCTCTTCAATTTCTTCTAAATTTCTTGCTTCTACAATAATTTTTAAATCTAAATTATTACTAGCTAAAAACTTTTTAGTTTTAGTAATTGCAGCAGTAATTCCACCAGCAAAATCAATGTGATTATCTTTTAGCATAATCATATCATATAGTGCAAATCTATGGTTTTCACCACCTCCAATTTTTACCGCCCATTTTTCTAAGGCTCTTATACCTGGTGTAGTTTTACGTGTATCTAAAATTTTAGTTTTTGTTCCTTGTAGCGTTTTAGCAAACTGATTTGTTTTTGTTGCAATTGCACTCATACGTTGCATGGCATTTAACACCAAACGTTCTGATTTTAAAATAGATAACGAACTTCCAGCAACATAAAGAACAATATCTCCTTGTTCAACTGGTTCGCCATCTTCAATAAAGGTTTCTATTTTTAAATTAGCATCTACATACTTAAAAATCATTTTTGCAAATTCTACACCTGCAATAATACCAGCTTCTTTTACCAAAAGTTTGGCTTTACCATGAGCTGTTTTAGGAATACAAGCTAAAGAACTATAATCGCCATCGCCAACATCTTCTCTAATAGCATTTTTAATAATTATATCTAGTTCCTTTTCAAATTGTTTCTTTGAAATCATATAAATCACATTTTAAAAACAAAAATAACTTTTTTATTTTCAAAAAATACCTCTTTATTTCTTTTTATATTTACCGAATGAAAATTAAATTATTGGCTATTGGTAAAACGGATGATAAACATTTAATTTCCTTAATAGAAACTTATAAGCAGCGTTTAAAACATTATATTAATTTTGAATTAGAAATAATACCGGATATAAAAAATGTTAAAAATTTAAGCCAAGTACAACAAAAAGAAAAAGAAGGAGAATTAATTTTAAAGAAATTAACCAATACCGATGTGCTATTATTGTTAGATGAAAAAGGTAAAGAAATGCGTTCTATTGATTTTGCAAAATTTCTTCAAAAAAAGATGAATTCAGGTATTAAACAGTTGGTTTTTGTTATTGGCGGTCCTTACGGATTTTCAGAAAACATTTATAAAAAATCGCAAGGAAAAATTTCTTTATCAAAAATGACCTTTTCTCATCAAATGATTCGTTTATTTGTAGTGGAACAAATTTATAGAGCATTTACCATTCTTAAAAATGAACCTTATCACCATGAATAAAAACAAATTAGTTTTTGCAACAAACAACAAACATAAACTTCTAGAAGTTAAAAACTTATTACCTAATTACAATATAATTAGTTTAGCTGAAATTAATTGTTTTGACGATATTCCTGAAACGGAAAACACACTACAAGGAAATGCCATTTTAAAAGCAAATTTTATAACGAAAACTTATAACCTTAGTTGTTTTGCAGATGATACTGGTTTAGAAGTAGCAGCGCTAAATAATGAACCTGGTGTCTATTCTGCTCGCTACGCAGGCGAGGATAATAATTCTGAAAATAATATGCAGAAATTATTAAAAAATCTTGCTAATAAAAATAATAGAAAAGCACAATTTAGAACGGTTGTTGCCTTAAATTTAAACGGAAAACAGTATCTTTTTGAAGGAATTTGTAAAGGAAGTATTTTAGAAAAAAAACAAGGAGAAAGTGGTTTTGGTTACGACCCAATATTTAAACCCGATGGTTATCAAAAATCATTTGCAGAAATGAGTTTAGAAGAAAAAGGAAAAATTAGCCATAGAGGAAAAGCCATAAAAAAATTAGTAGAATTTTTAAATACCAACATTTGATCTTAAAGCAAAAAAACTATCATAAAACCTTTATATATTTAGCAATTTCACTTGTTATATTTTTTATTTTAAATGTAAGTTTAGGATCCGTTTTTATTCCTTTAAAACAAATTATTATTGCTTTGTTTGATGGCAAAATAGAAAATGAAGCTTGGAAAACTATTGTTTTAAATTACCGATTACCAAAGGCAATTACGGCTATTATTGTTGGTTCTGGATTATCCATAAGCGGTTTATTAATGCAAACTTTATTTAGAAATCCTTTAGCCGGACCTTTTGTTTTAGGAATTAGTTCTGGTGCTAGTTTAGGAGTTGCCATTTTAATTTTAGGAGCCTCTTTTTTAGGAATAAATACATTGGCTTTTGCTTTTTCAAATTGGGGTTTAGCATTGGCTGCCAGCCTAGGTTCTTTTTTAGTTTTATCTGCAGTTTTATTGGCGGCAATAAAGGTCAGAAATACCATGTCTATTTTAATAATAGGTTTAATGTTTGGAAGTTTAACTGCTGCATTAATAAGTGTATTAGCATATTTTAGTAGTGCAAGCCAGTTACAACAATATCTATTTTGGAGTTTTGGAAGCCTTGGAAACTTAAGTTGGAAAGAAATTGGAGCATTATTTACAATTTTTTGTTTAGGCGTTTTTTTAGTAATTTTTATAATTAAACCATTAAACAGTTTACTTTTAGGAGAAAATTACGCTAAAAGTTTAGGTGTAAACATTAAACTTACAAGAAATATTACGTTAATCTCAACAAGTTTACTAACTGGTGTAATTACTGCTTTTTCAGGACCAATTGCTTTTATAGGTTTGGCTGTACCGCATTTAACTAAATTACTTTTTAAAACATCAAACCATAAAATATTAATTCCGGCAGTTGCAATTAGTGGAGCAATTATAATGTTAATTTGTGATAGTATTGCACAACTACCCAACAGCGAATATACTTTACCAATAAATGCTATAACCTCGCTATTTGGAGCACCCATTATTATTTGGTTATTAATTAGAAAAAGAAAAATTTATTAGATTTTGACAGCTTCAAATAAACATATTATTAAAACTTCTAATTTAACCATTGGTTATTCTACTAAAAAGAAAGTTACCACAATTGCAAGTAACTTAAATATAAATCTTGAAGCAGGTAATTTAGTCTGTTTGCTAGGTGAAAATGGTATTGGAAAATCTACTTTATTACGAACCCTTACAAAAGTGCAACCTGCTTTAAATGGAGCAATTTTTATTGAAGAAACTAATTTAAAGGATTTATCGAACTTAGATTTATCTAAAAAATTAAGCTTAGTATTAACGGAGAAATTACCTGAAAGTAGCTTAACCGTTTTTGAATTAGTAGCATTAGGACGGCAACCTTATACTAACTGGATTGGGCAATTATCTACTAAAGATGTAGAAATCATTCAACTAGCTTTAAAACAAACCAATACGCTTCATTTAACTAATGCCAAGTATTATGAACTAAGTGATGGACAATTACAAAAAGTATTAATTGCCAGAGCATTAGCTCAAAATACTTCGATTATTATTTTAGATGAACCAACCGCTCATTTAGATATTCATCATACCATTGAAACGTTTACTTTATTAAAAGAATTGGCTACAAAATTTGGTAAAACTATTATTATTTCAACTCATGAAATTAATTTAGCTTTACAGTTAGCAGATGAACTTTGGCTAATGACCTCACAAGGCTTAACTAGTGGAAAAACCAGTAAATTAATAGAAACCAATCAATTAAATTCTCTTTTTAATTCTGAACTAATTCATTTTGATAAAAGCCTTAAGCAATTTACCATTTCAAAGTCTAAATAATTTTTTGATATATTTGATATTACTAAATTATTTAAAATGAATAAACTTTTCTACTTTTTTCTTTTTGTTGTATTATATAGTTGCGGAAGTAATTCTACCATTACAGAGCAAAATAATCCTTTATTAGTTTCTAATGCAACTGCAACAACTTATGCAAATTCCATAACTTCGGAAGATTTAAAAATGCATTTGTACAAATTTGCTTCCGATGAATTTGAAGGAAGAGAAACTGGTGAACCCGGACAAAAAAAAGCTGCTAATTATTTGAAGAACTTCTACATTCAACATAAAATAGTTTCTCCTTACGGTGGCGAAGATTATTTTCAACCTATTCCAACTTCTCATTTAAAACCTGGAATAAAGCCTTCCGAAAATGTGGTGGCATTTATTAAAGGAAGTGAAAAACCAGATGAAATAATAGTTATATCGGCTCATTACGACCATTTAGGAATGCGAAATGGAAAAATTTATTATGGTGCAGATGATGATGGTTCTGGAACCGTTGCTTTACTTGAAATTGCGGAAGCTTTTGAAAAAGCAGTTAGTGAAGGAAATAATCCAAAACGTTCTATTTTATTTTTACATGTTACTGGTGAAGAAAAAGGGTTACTTGGCTCAAAATATTATTCTGAATTTCCAATATTCCCATTAAAAAACACCATTACAGATTTAAATATTGATATGATAGGACGCGTAGATGAAGCGCATGAAAATAACACAAATTATGTATATTTAATTGGGTCAGAAAACCTTAGCCAAGAATTACATATGTTATCTGAAGAGATAAACAACAAATTTACAAAACTAAATTTAGACTATAAATATGATGATGAAAATGATCCAAATCGTTTTTACTATCGTTCAGACCATTATAATTTTGCTAAAAATAACATTCCAATAATTTTTTATTTTAACGGAACTCACGAAGATTATCATAGACCAACAGATACTCCGGATAAAATAAATTATGACTTGCTGGCTAAACGAACTCAACTCATTTTTTATACCGCTTGGGAGATTGCAAATAGAGAAAATAGAATTAAACTAGATTAATTGCGGTTTAGTGAATTATTTTAAAAATTAATTCTTTTAATATTTCAATGGCTGGTAAACCATTAGCGCCAACTCCTTTAGCTTTTACATCTGCTTCTCTAATTAATCCTATAATTTTAGAAACTTTTCTCATAGGATAATTTTTAGCAGCAACTATATAATCCTTCATAAAATATGGATTTACTCCTAAGGCTCTGGCAGCGCTATTGCTCGATTTATCTTTTAAACTGTGATAAATTAAAATTTGGGTAAAATAACTATTTAATAAAGAAACCGTTAGTGTAATATGGTTTGCCTTTTGGTTCTTTCCAAAATAATTAATTATTCTATTGGCTTTAACCACATCTTTAGCACCAATAGCACTTCTTAATTCAAAATTGTTAAAATCCTTACTAATTCCAATATTATCTTCAATATCTTTAGGCGTAATTGTAGAGCCAGCTGGCAAAACAACCTGCAACTTAGTAAGTTCATTACTAATTTTACTCAAATTTGTACCTAAAAACTCAATGAGCATTAAAACAGACTTTGGCTCAATTTTTAAGTTATATTTTGCCAGAATTTTTTTAATCCAATCTGCTGTTTGATTTTCATAAAGTTTTTTACTCTCAAAAACTACTCCGTTTTTTTTAATAGTTTTATATAATTTCTTTCGTTTATCTAAAGTTTTATATTTGTAACAAAGCACTAAAACAGTACTTGGTGATGGGTTTTCCACATAAGCCACCAAGTTTTCTATTGTTTTAACTAAATCTTGTGCTTCTTTAATAACAATTACCTGATATTCAGCCATCATTGGAAAACGTTTGGCATTATCAATAATATCATTTATGGTAACATCTCTACCATACAAAACCATTTGGTTAAAGCCCTTTTCTTCTTCGGTAAGTACGTTATTTTCAATATATTCTGAAATTTTATCTATATAATAAGGTTCTTCACCCATTAAAAAATAAACTGGTTTAATATTTCTGTTTTTAATATCAGAAACTATTTTAGTAACATCACTCATTTATAAAAAAAAATTAGCATTTTTGTTATATGCAACGCTTGAATTTGCCTACATATTCTTTCAAAATCAAAAGTAGCGAAAATAACTATGTTATTTTTGATATTATCAGAAAAAAATATGTGGTTTTAACTCCAGAAGAATGGGTACGTCAACATATTATTCACTATTTAATTAATGAAAAAAAGTATCCTATTTCATTAATCGCAGTAGAAAAAAAACTAATTTTAAATAATTTAACAAAACGAACGGATATATTAATATTTAATAACGAAGGATTACCTCATATTATAGTAGAATGCAAAGCTCCTTCTGTAAAAATAAATCAAAAGGCTTTTGACCAAATTGCTAGATATAATTTAAAATTAAATGCTAATTTTTTAATAGTTAGTAATGGATTAGAGCATTATTTCTGTAAAATGGATAAAATTAAAGAAACCTATATATTTTTAGAATCCATACCTACGTATAATTTTTAAAACGATGAAAACCATGTATTATAAAATAAGCTTTTTAGTAATTATTTTAATCCTAATTCTTATTTACTTTATTCCTGCTTCAAAAGTAAATTTTTTTAAGCTTTATGCTAAAAAGGATTCTTATTCTATAAGTTTGAAGAATTTTTATGCTAAACCTACAAAAGAAATTATTGTAAATGGTGTTAAATGGAGATATTACACTGGCGGAAAAGGGACTAAAACTATTCTTTTTTTACACGGAATGGGTGGTGCTTATGATTTATGGTGGCAACAAATTTCTGAATTTGAAAAAGATTACAAAGTAATTAGTTACACCTTACCAGAAAGCTTAAGTACTTTGGAAAGTTCCTCTAATGGTATTTTAAAAATATTGGAAACAGAAAAAGTAGATAAATTTTATGCGGTTGGTACTTCTATGGGTGGTTATATTGCACAATATTTGGTTAACCTAATTCCTAGCAGAGTTGAAAAAGCAGTTTTTGGAAACACTTTTCCACCCAATACTTTAATAGCAAAAGTAAATGCTAATAAAAGTAAAATTATACCTTATTTACCTGAAATATTAATTTCAGAATTAGGTGAAAAAAGGTTAAATAATGAACTTGTTCCTGCAGCTAAAAATTCTAAATTATTAAAAACTTTTTTACCAAGTTTACCTTTTAGTAAAAAACAATTTATTAATAGGTATTATATTGTTATTGATAAATTTATTGCAAACCCAACTTCCTATAAAATTAAACGGGTTCCAAAACTAATAATTGAATCGGATAACGATCCACTTATTCAACCAGAATTACGAACAAAATTAAAAGCACTTTATAAAAATGCTACTGTTTATACTTTTCATAATGAAGGGCATTTTCCAAATATTAATGCATCAGAAATTTACAACAAAGTTTTGCATGATTTTTTAAACAAAAAAAATGAATTTTTAGAAGTTGAAAAAACTATTACTAATTATTTTGAAGGAAGAAAAAATGCAGATGTAACACAATTGCAAAGTTCTTTTTCAAAAAACGCTAAATTATACACGACTAAAGATAATACAGAATTAATAATTTCCCTTGATTCTTATTTAAACAAAGTTAAAACGGATGGAAAACAAAAAGTAACTACTAAAATTTTAGATGGAGATGTAACTGGAAAAATTGCTAATTATAAAACTAAATTCAGTTATTCAGAGTTTTCTTATACTGATTACTTAACCTTATTAAAAACAGATAATAATTGGAAAATTATAAGTAAAACATTCTCTAAAACCAACTAATTGCATTCACTTTTCAAAATTATAAACAAGTATGGTTCCAAAAAAAACATAATATTTGGCATATTTATAATTATTGTTTTTAATGTTATTCTTTTTCCAAAATTTGCTGAACTATTTTTAGGAGTAAAAATTGATATAAAATCTATTTTAGATGTAAAATTTTCATACACAACAACTATGGCATATACTTTATTTAACCATTTAGGAAAAGATGGAAGAAATGCTTATAAATTATCGGAACTATTAATTGATATTCCTTATGCAATAATTTATGGATTTGTATATACTTTTATATTAAATTCTTTCAAAAAATTAAAAAATTATAAAGCCTTAATTTTAGTCCCTTTATTAATTAGTTTTTTTGATCTATTAGAAAATAGTGGGATTATTTTTATGCTAACAAAATATCCAATTAAATTAGCTATTATTTGCAATTTAACTTCTATTTTTACTTCTTTAAAATGGATATTTGCAATAGTTACCTTTGTACTAATTTCAACCAATTTAGTTTGGTTAATTATTGCTAAAATTTCTTCAAAAAAACATATAATTAATTAAAAATGTTAAAATTAGCTGTTGTTATTTTAAATTGGAATGGTAAAGATTTATTGGAGAAATATCTTCCTTTCGTTATAAAATATAGTGCAATTGAAAATGTTAAAATTTATTTAGCTGACAATGCTTCTGCAGATAATTCGGTAAACTTTGTAAAGAAGAATTATCCAACTATACAAATAATTCAAAACAAAGAAAATGGCGGATTTGCGAAAGGATATAATGAAGCTTTAAAACAGATTAAAGCAGATATTTTTTGTTTGTTAAACTCAGATATTGAAGTAACTGAGAATTGGTTACAACCTATTCTTACAACTTTTAAAAAGGAAAAAGAAACTGTAATTATTCAGCCTAAAATATTAGATTACAAAAATAAATTAAGTTTTGAATATGCAGGCGCTGCAGGTGGCTTTATGGATAAATATGGCTATCCTTTTTGCAGAGGAAGAATGTTTAATACAATTGAAAAGGATAATGGGCAATACAATGATATAAAAGAAATATTTTGGGCTTCTGGTGCTTGCTTTTTTATCCGTTCAAAAACATATTTTGAGTTGCACGGATTTGATGAAGATTATTTTGCGCATCAAGAAGAAATTGATTTATGCTGGCGTGCACAAAATTTAAATAAAAAAATAAAATATGTTGGTAATTCCACTATTTATCATGTTGGCGGAGCAACTTTAGAAGAAACTAATCCAAAAAAAACTTTTTTAAATTTTAGAAACAGCCTTTTTACTTTGGTTAAAAACCTTCCAAAAAAATCTTTATTTCCCATTATTTTTACTCGTTTGATTTTAGATGGAATTGCAGGAATTAAATTTTTACTAGAATTAAAACCAATGCATACTTTTGCCATTATAAAAGCGCATTTTAGCTTTTATAAAAATCTAAGTAAAATGCTTAAAAAACGAAATGGAAATAATCAGAAAACAGATTATTATATAGTTAAAAATGTAGTTTGGAATTATTTTATTTTAAGTAAACGAAAATTCGAAGATTTTACAATAAAGTAGCATCTCCTAAGCCTTCTCGCAATACTTCAAACTTACCTTCCGATAAATTAATTACTGTGGATGGAATATTTCCCCCAAAACCTCCATCAATTACTATATCCACTTTATTTTGCCATTTTTCATAAATTAGTTCGGGATCTGTAGTGTATTCCAATAAATCATCTTCATCATAAATAGATGTTGAAACTATTGGGTTTCCTAATTTTTCAATTAGCGTACGTATAATATTGTTATTAGGAATCCTAATTCCTACTGTTTTTTTATTTTTAAACGACTTTGGTAAATTACTATTACCTGGCAACACAAAAGTAAACGGACCAGGAAAAGCTTTTTTTAAAATTTTATACGTTGGCGTATCAATTTGTTTAACATAATCCGAAAGGTTGCTTAAATTGTTACAAATAAATGAAAAATTAGCTTTACTAAGTTTTACGCCCTTTAATTTAGCTATTTTTTCCATAGCTTTAGTATTGGTAATATCACAACCAACACCATAAACCGTATCCGTTGGGTAAATAATAAGTCCACCTTTTTTTAATACTGCAACTACTTTATCTATAGCTTTTTCGTTAGGATTTTCTTCATATATTTTAATTAATTCTGCCATAAACTCAAATTTAAACAAATTCCATAAAAAAACCTGCAAAAGCAGGTTTTTTTATAATTCAGTTTTTATCAATTAACCTAAATCCTTCTCCATGAATGTTGAGTATTTCAACATTTTCATCTGGTTTTAAATACTTACGAAGTTTGGCAATATAAACATCCATACTTCTAGAAGTAAAGTAGTTATCATCGCGCCAAATTTTTGTTAAAGCAAGTTCTCGTGGCATTAAATCGTTTTTATGTTGGGTAAGCATTTTTAATAATTTACTTTCTTTTGGTGATAGTTTTAATGCCTCGCCATGATCAAAAGATAAATGACGTAATTTAGAATTAAAATGAAATTTACCTATTTCAAATTCAAAAATTTCTTCTTCTTTACTTTCTTCCCCTTCTTTTCGCTGCATAATTGCTTTTATTTTGTACAATAATACTTCTGAATCAAAAGGTTTATTTAAATAATCGTCTGCTCCTACCTGATATCCTTTTAAAACATCTTCTTTCATAGTTTTAGCAGTTAAAAATATAATTGGTATTTCGGTATTAGTTGTACGAATATCTTGTGCTAATGAAAAGCCATCTTTACGAGGCATCATAACATCTAAAATACACAAGTCATAATCATCATTTTTAAACATTATTAATCCTTCTAAGCCATCTTTAGCTAAAGTAACATTATAATCGTTTAAAGCTAAATAATCTTTTAAAACCGTTCCAAAATTTGGATCGTCTTCTACTAATAAAATTCTTTTATTATCCATAATTTTAAGTTCTTATATCAAAGGTAATTTAACAAAAAAAGTACTTCCATTTCCTTTTTCGCTTTCTACATAAATTTCTCCTTGATGAATTTCTACTATTTTTTTAACATATGCAAGTCCTAAACCATGACCTTTAACATTATGTATATTTCCTGTTTCTTCTCTATAGAATTTTTTAAATATATTTTTTTGTACACTTTTATTCATCCCAATTCCTTTATCTGCAATTTTTAATATAATGTTTTTAGGGGAATTTTCCGTACTAATTGTAATTTTTGGAGCATCATTTGAATATTTAATGGCATTATCTAACATATTTACTATAATACTCTCCATATGAAACGGGTTTGCCAATATTTCTGTGGAATCGGCATTCAAATTTAATTTAATATATCCCCCACTATTTTTTATAAGCAAATCTACATGAGTAATGGCTTTCTTTAATAAGTCGTGTACATTTACTTTTTCCTTACTAACATCTAACTGATTCTTCTCTAATTTTGAAATTCTTAAAACATTTTCAACCTGAGCATGCATCCGTTTGTTTTCATCTCTTATCATTTGTACATACCTAATCACTTTATCATTATCATTTATAATTTTAGGATTTTTTATGGCATCTAATGCTAAATTGATAGTTGCAATTGGTGTTTTAAACTCATGCGTCATATTATTTATAAAATCTGTTTTTATCTCTGATATTTGTTTTTGCTTAACCAACTGGTATAAAGCGGTAACAAATGATAAAATAATAATTAAAATAAAGAAAACGGATAAGGTTAACATAGTTGAAATAGAGGATAATATGAAGTTTTTCTTTTTAGGAAAAGTAACATATAATTGATAGTTGCTTTTACCTTCAGCATCCATAAACATAGGTACTTTATAACTTTTACCTTCTTCTTTTCTAAAATAACCCGATTTTACTTGTGTGGCTAAACCGTTACTGTAAATACCATATTTAAATTTGGTGTTTATTCCTCTTTTTTCAAGTTCTTGAGTTAACCTAATGGTTAACTCTCTATTGCTTACTCTTTTATTAATGGGTAATTTATGAGTAATTATATCAAAATAACGTTCTAAATATGCCTTTTCTGCACTTTTAAATCTACTTAATTTAACGTACGTTTCTTTAGGTGGATTGGATGTTTTTAAATTATCATCCATCGTTTGATTTTTAACTACTACTACCTTTTCTTTACTAAATATTTCTTTGAAATTTATGGAATCATTATCAAAAAATTCCGTTGGAATTTTATAATTTGCTTCTATTATACTTTGCGAATAGGTAAACTTTTCGTTATTAGTAGTATCTATTTTTTCGTAAATAAAATTACGAACATCCGAATCTTTTAACTTTTTACCTTGTTGATATAAATTGTTTAATTTATAATAAAACTCAGAAAATTCACGAGTTTTTATTTCTTCTGAAACTTTTGCCAATGCAAATTTAACATTTGAAGTAAATTGCGCATTGGTTATCTCAATAGTATTTTTAATCCAAAATACTTGGACAAAAATAATACCTATTAAAGCAATACTCATTAAAATAGTGATGAGTAAAAATATGCGCTTTCCCATTTTTCAAATTTAAACTTTTAACATTTATAAGCTCATCAAAAGAACCAATATTAACAAAAATTTAATAATTTAACATTTATTAGCGATAATACTTACTCATTATCCGTTTTTTGCAAAATTTTATAAATGGTACTAACTTGTGTTTTTGTGCTTTCTATATTATTATTTTTAATTATAAAATTGGCTTTTTCAATTTTATAGTCATCCTTTATCTGGTGTTTCATTCTTGCTTCAATTTCATCCTCAGAAAATCCATCTCTTAGTTTAAGTCTTTTAATTTTAGCGTTATAATCGGCAATAACCGTAATTACAAAATTGCAAAACATATTACTACCACTTTCAAATAAAATTGCAGATTCATAAATTATAATTTGATTGGTAGATTTTTGACTAAAATTTTTAAAATGTTCTTTTACTTTTGGATGCACTAATTTATTTAGTTCTTCTAGTTTTAAGGCATCATTAAAAACAATTTTTGCTAAATATTTTCTGTCAATTTTATTATTTTTATAAACCTTATCTCCAAAAATATTAATTATTTGAAGTTTTAATTCTTTATTTGTATTCATTAACTTTTTAGCTTCAACATCTGCAATATATGTTGCAGCCCCAATTTCTTTAAAAAACTGTAAAACTGTAGTTTTTCCGCTTCCTATTCCTCCTGTTAATCCTATTATTTTCATTTTTGAATAAAGAATTCTATTCTACTTGGATTTATTTTAAGGGTCGTTATTAAATCGCTTTTTTGTTTAATTATTGGAGTTAAAAATTGAATTAAAGTATCCTTTTTATATTGGTTGAAATCATAAACAATAAGTACACTCTTACTATTTATTTTGGTGTAATTTGTTAATCCGGTTTGATAAACAACTTCTACTTCTTTTGGTAAAGTATTAACTTTTATATTTTTAGGCTGGTTAATTATACTAACTGGTATAGTAAACCTACCTTCTGTAAATTTATCTACTTCACCAGTAATTTTTACCTTTTTAGCACTCATTAAAATATGCTCACTTTTTACTGGTAATTTCAAATTAGAAAAAGCACTTATATTTTTATTAATTCCATTTAATTTAACGGGTAACATTTCAATTTTATTTATGGAATCTATATATTTTTCTGGTCCAGTAATAGAAACAGAATCTGGACTTATTTTTAGAGGTTTTGTTAAACCAAATCCTAATTTAAATTTTAAATCAATAGAAGGAACTACTACCACCTTTTTAGTTTTATTGACTCCTAAATCTAATAAAATAGAATCCGTTAAAACTCTTACAATTTCTGTTTCACTAGGTAATTGTGAATTAATATATGTTATTTGCAAGTTGGGCAAAAGAATATAATTGGACTTAGTTTTTCGCAAATTTGCTAAGCTTAAATTAACTGTGTTGTTCCAAATTTTATATCTTAAAAGTGAAAATCCTGGTGCTTTTAAAGCAACTGCTACATTTTTAGCTGGTTTATTTTGAATTAACTTATTTGCTGGTAAATTTTTATAATTTATTCTAAAATTAGCAGTGCTTGTGTAGGTTTTAGACAACTCCATTAATAACCATATAATAGAAGTTAATACTAAAAAAACAGCAAACTCTTTAATTTTCTGCTTAGTAGCACTTGAAATACCGGATGATTTTGAAATATTTTTCATTTTTTTAATAAAAACTTAAATATACAAAAAAAGTGAGCGGTTTCGCTCACTTTTAATTAGAAGTAATTCTTCTTAATTTTATTTTTTTGGAGATAAATATTTTTTACTTAACTCCATAGAAATTGAAGATCTTTCAAATTTAATTTTCCCTGCACCAGTTTCAACAATAACCGTGTTGTCTTTTTCAACAATATCTATAATTTTGCCGTGAATACCACTAGTGGTAATTACTTTATTCCCTTTTGCTAATGTAGTTTGGAATTTTTTCTCATTTTTTTGACGTTTCATTTGAGGTCTTATCATAAAAAAGTAGATTACCACAAACATTAATAAAAATGGTAACATACTAGTTAAAGAGCTTCCTCCATCTGCTTGTAAAAATATAGTGTTATACATATATCTAATTTTAAAATTTATTTTTCTTGATTAATTATTTCTTTTTTGGGGTTACATTACCTGTAACTCTTATTATTTCAGAAACATTTTCTGTGTTGGTTTTTAACGTAATAGATTTGTTTTGTTTACCATGTTTTCCTCTAGAATTAAACACAAATTTTAATTTAGCTGAATCTCCTGGTTTAATTGCTTCTTTAGGCCAAGAAGGAACTGTACAACCACAAGAAGCTCTTGCTCCTGTAATAACTAAATTTGCTTTACCTTTATTAAAAATAGTAAAGGAACCGTCAATTTTGTCTCCTTCATTAATTGTTCCAAAATCAAATGCTTTTTTATCAAATGCAATTACAGGCATACCCATATTCATTTTAGCATCACGGGCTTTTGCAGTTTCAATATTTGAGGTTTTAACTTTTGCCGCTGCATTATCTTTACAAGACAATACTGCCAAACTAATTATAGCAATTAAAATTATAGTTGTTTTTTTCATGTTTTAAGTTTTTTGTAAAAGTATTAAATTATAATAATCCTCTACCAATTTTTTTTATTCTTTTTGATTCTGTAAAATCTTTTAAAATTTTATCTAAAACACCATTAATAAAATAACTACTTTTTTCAGTAGAATAATCTTTTGAAATTTCTATATATTCATTTATGGTAACCCTTGCTGGTATAGATGGAAACTTTAAAAACTCTGCAATTGCCATTTTAATTAAAATCATATCAATTTCGGCAATTCTTTCTGTGTCCCAATTTGGAGTTTTATCAATAACATCCTTTTCGTATTCTGTATGATTTAGTACTACTTTTCTAAATAAATCTATTACAAATTTTCTATCATCCTCATCTTTATATAAATCTTTCAACAAATAAGGTTTATTTGGCTTTAATTGCGATAAAGATTTAACAATCCAAGTATTTACAAAAGGAATATCATCAACCCAAGTTATATTTTTATCTTCAAAATAATCAGCCAGTTTATCATTTGGTGCTACAAATTCTTTAAACATTGCAACAACAAATTCTTTATCTTCATTAAAAGAAGATTCATCATTTTTAATATAATCTTGAAATAAAGAACTCTTTTTGGTTTTATTCCAAATTTCAGCGGTGTATTCTGAATCTAATTTCCAGAAATTTAATTTATTAGCAGCAACGTATTGATTTAACGAACTACTTTCTTCAATCAATTTAAATACTTGATTATCAATAAATTTTGTAGATGGATTTAATTCTTCTTTAGTAGCTAAGTACTTTTTTTTAGCAATTTTAATGTGATTTATTTCCATGTTTTTAACTTCCACCAATAATTGAAGCATCACCACATATAAATCGTACATTTTTTCAATACTTTTTAATAGGAATTTTTCTTCAATATCTAAATTATCACTTTTAGATTGCAATATTGCATATACCGATTGCATTACTTTAACTCTAATGTGTCGCCTATTAATCATATAAAGAACTTTAAAAATTTATTTATTTGTTTTGCGCAAAAATACTATATTTTTTTGAACAAACAGGTTTCCTTTTATCTTTTTTAAAACACTTTTAAATATTCTTAAAACTATATTATAATGTATTAATTGCTGTATATTCGTGTTTTATAAAAAAGCTTGTTTTTTCTTTTATGAAAGCCTTACAATATTTAAATAAATACTTTTTAAAATATAAATATAGACTGCTAATTGGCATTATTATAACTATTGCTTCAAAATTTTTAGCACTTCAAATTCCTCAAATTATTAGAGAGTCTATTAATGCTGCTGGTGATTATAAAAATGGGGTAATAACCAACTTAGCAGAAGTAAAATCGGAATTATTAATGAACATTTTGTTAATAATTGGCGCAGCACTACTTTCTGGGTTTTTCACGTTTTTAATGCGACAAACTATAATAGTAATGTCTCGTTTAATTGAATTCGATTTAAAAAATGAAATATATCAACAGTACCAAAACTTATCTCTTAATTTTTATAAGAAAAATAGAACGGGTGATTTAATGAACAGAATAAGTGAAGATGTTTCTAAGGTTCGCATGTATTTTGG
>Ga0209013_10001074_pt1 | contig 25289 bp, 19 predicted proteins | sample Cruoilmetagenom2_FD_187291 | JGI IMG/M metagenome (GOLD analysis project Ga0209013, IMG submission 187291) | Oil polluted marine microbial communities from Coal Oil Point, Santa Barbara, California, USA - Sample 2 (SPAdes) (version 2) | ecosystem: Environmental > Aquatic > Marine > Oil seeps ... | reverse complement strand
CATGGTGACGATCGCCCAGTAGATCGAGACCGGGATCGAGGTGAAGCCGTTGGCCTCACCCTCGATGAGGTACATCATCGAGCCGACGATGACGACGATTGTGAGCACCGCGCCGATAAAAACGATGATCTTGCGCGCGCTTGCGCGCAGAGCCGTGGCGAGGTCGGATGCCTCGCCGACGAAATGCGCGAGCTTGAGCACCCGGAAGACCCGCAGCAGGCGCAGGGCGCGGATCACCAGCAGGGACTGGGCACCTGGGAAGAAAACGCTGAGGTAGGTGGGGAGGATGGCGAGAAGGTCGACGATGCCGAAGAAGCTGCGTGCGTAGCGAAGGGGGTTGCCTACGGAGTAGAGGCGCAGCAGGTACTCGATGGTGAAGAGGATGGTCACCACCCACTCGAAGGTGCGCAACCAGGGGCCGTATCGAGCTGCGATCGACGAGGTGCTCTCGAGCATGACCGCGATCACGCTAAGGATGATCAGGATCAGCAGGGCGACATCGAAGGCCTTGCCGGCCGGGGTATCGGCCTCGAAGATGATCTCGTGAAGACGGCTCCGGAAAGACAATTGCTCGGTGCTCATGGGATGAAGAGAGTCTAGCCTATTCCCATCCAGAAACTCGGGTGAAATGCGGGCCGGCAGGTGTGGGGTGTGGGGTTATCAAGATCACGGCTATGAAATAAAAGAGACCGAATATCAATTACACTCATCACGAACGGAGGTGGAACATGGGCTGCATGCGTACTTCATCGCGAGTCGTGTCGTTTCTGACGGGCGTATCCGTTGTGTTGGGCTGCGCGTTCCTCGTAGAGGCGAGCGACCCTCCGGATGATCTGATGCTCCAGCAGGTGGCTTTGGGTTACACCGATCCGGTGGTGGTGACCGGCGCCCGCGACGGCTCGGACCGCCTCTTCGTCGTCGAGCAGCAGGGGCGGATCCTGATCGTAGGCGGCGGCGTTTTCCTCGACATCGCGAGCATGGTCGACAGCTCGGGCAACGAGCAGGGCTTGCTCGGGCTCGTCTTCCATCCCGACTATACGAACAACGGCTATTTCTATGTCAACTACACCCACGATCCGGGGCCGGGTCAGGACGTGACGCGGGTCTCGCGCTTCGAGGTTTCCGCGGGGGATCCCGACGTCTCAGATCCGTCGAGCGAGACGATCATCCTCGAGTTCGAGCAACCGGCCTCGAACCACAACGGCGGCGACATTCACTTCGGGCCCGACGGTTATCTCTACATCGCGACCGGGGATGGAGGCGGCGCCGAGGACACCTTTCAGAACGCTCAGGATCTGGGCTCTCTGCTCGGCAAGCTCCTGCGGATCGATGTCGACACAGGAAATCCCTACGGCATTCCACCGGACAACCCCTTTGTCGGCCAGGGCAGTCCCCGCGAGGAGATCTGGGCCTACGGCCTCCGCAACCCGTGGCGCTTCAGCTTCGACCGCGTCAACGGCGATCTCTTTATCGGCGATGTCGGCCAGATGGCGCGCGAGGAGATCGATCTCCAACCGGCGTCGAGCGCCGGCGGTGAGAACTACGGGTGGAGCTGCATGGAAGGAGATCTCGAGGTGAACTTCAACCCGTGCGACGGCAGCCCGCTGACGGGACCGATTCTGGTCTACCCCCACAACCCGGAGTGTTCGGTGACCGGCGGTTATGTCTATCGTGGCGACATCGGTGGGTTGAATGGGCGATACGTTTATGGTGATTATTGCTCCGGGGTGATCTGGTTTGCGAGCGCGACCGCCGGGGCGTGGTCGGCTGAGGTCTTTCTCGACACGGCGATGGACATCAGCTCGTTCGGCGAGGACGATCACGGTGAGCTCTACGTGCTCGATCACGACGGAGGGGTGGTGTATCGCTTCGTCTCACCGAGCTTGATCTTTGCCGATGGCTTCGAGTCGGCTGACGAGAGCGAGTGGAGCGCGGCGGTGGGGAATTGACCAGGGAGTAGGCCCTGGCCACCTTCTTATGGTGCAGCCGTCCCGGCTGCACATGCAGGCGGGGCGCCTGCACCACAAGATTTCCTGTTCACTTGCGTAGGGCGGGTGCCTCGGAGCCGAAGAGAGCGCCCTTTGTAGCGCAGCCGTCCCGGCTGCATTCTTGAGGCGACCTCACTCCGGATTCAGGTAGTGATGCCAGAGGATTCGTGCCGCCACCGAGCGCCAGGGCCGCCAGCGATCAGCTATCTCGTGCAGCTCCTCCGGTTGCGGACGGCGGTCGAGCCCCTTGACGTCCTGGATCGCGACGGCCAGAGCCAGGTCGCCGGACGGCCAGACGTCGGGCCGCAACAGCACCATCAACAGGTAGATATCGGCGGTCCATGGGCCGATCCCCGTCACTTTTTCCAGTTCGGCACGAACCTCGTCGTCGGGCAGAACGGCCAGCGCCTCGAGATCGAGGGCGCCGTGGATTATGGCGCGCGCGGCCTCCCGACAGTAGCGGCCCTTCTGACCGCTGAAACCGATCTCCTTGAGCGCGCGGTCGTCGAGGGTCAGAAACGCGGCGGGTGTGAGGGGAGACACCGCCTCCGAGAGCTTGTCGAACGCCGCTTTGGCCGACGCCAGCGAGACCTGCTGCTCGAGGATGATGTGGAGGAGCGTCGGAAAGCCGGGCTCACGGTCCCACATCGGAGGCGGGCCGAGCCGGGTCAGAACGGCGGTGAGATGGCCGTCCTTCGCGGCGAGCTCCGAGCACGCGTCGACCAGAGCTGACGTCGTCAGGCAGCCCGTTACGAGATCCGACCGGCGGCCGGTCATCCGGCTGCCAACCTCAACGCCTGCGCATATCGATCGAGGGCGGTGCTTGCGGCCTCGGCGTTCACTGCCGAGACCGGCCGGGAGCCGTCGCCGCCCTCGAAGTGCCGGGACAGGATTTGGAGCGTGTCGTTTGTGCGATCGGCCTTGATGTCGAAGCGGGCGAAAAGACGATCCCCGGCCAGCACCGGCAGGCAGTAGTAACCGTAGATTCGCTGCGCCGCCGGTTTGAAGATCTCGAGGATTTGGTGGAAACCGAAGAGCTGCTGCACCCGCTGGCGGTCCCAGAGGACGGGGTCGAAGCCGTCGAGGCGGGAGTGGAGGACGATGGCGTGGCTGCGGGCGCCGGCGATCGATACGGTGTCGAGCTGGAGGTAGCCGAAGCGGCGGATGATCCGATGGGCGGCCTCGCGGGCGCGCTTGCCGCGGCCGGCGGCGCGCCGCGGCATGCCGGTCCACTCGGGTTTGAGCAGCCCGGCCCGGCACAGCGCGAGCCGCCGGGCGGTGCGGGTCGAGAGGGTCTCGGTCGGGACCGTCAAGGACGCACGCCGTATATGCGCCGGATGTCGGGGAGCTCAACGGTGTAGTAGTGGACCCAGATGTAGGTGTGGTTGAAGAGGGCGGCCAGCATGACAACCAGCATCACCCCATGAATCCACTGCCGCTCGAAAATATCTCTCATAACCAGAGGATGGTACATAAGCTACTTGCTGCGATGATTGTGGTGCAGCCGTCCCGGCTGCACATGCAGGCGGGACGCCTGCGCTACAAAGTCGGTCCGGTGCCTTTGTAGCGCACGCGTCTCGCGTGCAGGGGTCTCGATTTCCCTATGCGATCTTTGCCGGGATGCGTGAGCAGATGTGTTCGGCAAGCGCGGTGATGGTCAATGAAGGATTCACCCCAAGATTGGCGCCGATGGTCGAGCCGTCCATGACATAAAGTCCGTCGTAGCCAAACACTCTGCCGGAGGAATCTATGACGCCGCGCTCCGGGCCGGAGGCGATGGCGCAGCCGCCGAGGATGTGGGCGGTCGTGGAGGTGTCGAGCAGGACCTCGTTGAGGGTGGACTGCGGGATGCCGTCGAGATCCTCCGCAACCTCGCGAGCGATCTCGTTCGCGACCGGGATGTAGGAGGGGATTCCGGGCTGATCGGGATCTGGCGCGGTGGTGAGGGTGCGGGCAAACGGCCACAGGGCCTGGCGCTTGCGCACCAGGCGGGTGTAATTGTCGGCGGTCTGCATCGCCATCACGACGGTGCCTGACTCCGCCTTGCCCCAAGGCTTGATGATCCGCAGGAAGTCGATAGGGTGGCGCAGGATGTTGCCAAGCCAGCGCAACGCACGGGGCATCCCCGGTCCACCGTCGGTGAGCGGGGTGCCGAGGAGGAGCATCACGTCCGATCCTTTTGGAAAGCGCACGCATTCGAAGTGGGTCACTTCGTCGATCTCGACCTTGGCGGCGATGGCAATACCCTCGGAAAGATCCTTGCGGCTCTTCGAGGTCACGCCGAGGAGGGCCTCGGAGTTGGTGCGGACGACGTTGCCGATCTGGTCGGAGAGATGGGGGAGGGCGCCCTTCTCGCGGCATTCCATGAGCAGCGGCACGGTGCCGAGCACGCCGCCCGACAAGACCACCATACCGGCTGTCAAGGTTCCCCTGGTGGACGAAAACAGGCCCGAACTCTTCCGCCAGTGAAGGCGGTAGCCACCTCCGGGCAGGGCCACGACCAGCTCCACCCTGGTGTCGGGAACGACCTCGGCGCCGGCCTTCTCGGCCAGGTAGAGATAGTTCTTGTCGAGAGTGTTCTTGGCGCCGTTACGGCAACCCACCATGCAGCCGCCGCAGAAGGTGCAGCCGGTTCGCTCGGGCCCTTCGCCGTCGAAGTATGGGTCCGGCGCCGTGACGTCAGGATCGCCGAAGTAGATGCCGACGGGTGTATTGCGGAAGGAGGCCTCCCTGCCTCGCCGCGCTGCGGCGCGACGCAGCGCCTCGTCGGCCGGTCCCAGCTTTGGGCTCTCGACCACGCCGAGCATTCGACGGGCGGTATCGTAGTGCTCGGGCATGACGGATCGCCAGTCCTCGAGCCCCCGCCACTGCGGATCATCCCATACCTGGTCGGGTGCTTCAAAGAGGGTATTGGCGTAGACCAGGCTGCCGCCACCGACACCGACCCCATGCAACACCAGCGCCTCGCGCAGGAGCCGTATGCCGAAGATCCCCCTGCAGCCGATGTACGGAAACCAGAAGGACTTGGGGATGTTCCAGTTGCTCTTTGGAAAGTTCTCGGGGCGCCAGCGTTTGCCTTTCTCGATCACCTTGACGCTGTAGCCCTTTTCGGTCAGGCGGTGGGCGGCGACCGAGCCGCCGAATCCCGATCCGACGATCGCGACGTCGGTGTCGAAGTCATTCTCCATAGGTGCGGCGGTTTCGGTCATGCGGCCTCCTCGGGGTGAGTGTAACCCCTTTTGCCGCACTTCGGCAAACAGAGGGAGAATTCGGAATTCTGAATTCTGAATTGCGGCCGGTTCGTTCCGGAGAAACCGCAGATAACGCAGATGAAAGCAGATATTCCGGAGTTCGGAGTTGCCACCCACACCCCGCACGCGAGACGCGTGCGCCACAATGATCCGGAGAACTTGTAGCGCAGGCGTCCCGCCTGCATATGCAGCCGGGACGGCTGCACCACAAAGAGCACCGTCTTCGCGCGGCACCGCGTTCAGACACGATTCGCATCCACCGGAGGTGCCTGGCATCCCGATTCGCCGCGAATCGGCGTGCCTGGCATCCTCTCGCGGCAGCGCGCCGAAGAACGACACCCGTAACCGTAGGAAGCGCCTACCCGGAACCCAGCTATACTCTCGCCATGAGAATGCGTTTCGGGTTGCTGGCGTTCATGCTTCTGCTCGCCGCCGGGCCGGTCGCGGCGGATGATCCGCCGCTGGCGGACGGTGTCTCCGGGGCGCCGATCGCGTGGTCGGACTGGGTCGGCAGGCGCGGGCCGGTGGCGGTCCTGGTGTGGGCATCGTGGGCCCCCGGGGCCGATGCGGTCATCGACCGTTGGGACGAGATCGTGAAGGAGTGCGGCAGCTCTGGACTGCACCCCGTGGTCGTCGACGTCCAGGAGGAGCTCGCCGATGCCCGGGCAGCGCTGGGTCCGCGCGGGGTTGCCTGGATTCACGACCGCCACGGCGCCCTCCTCAAGCAGTACCGGGTGATCAAGGTGCCCTTGATCGTGGTCGTCTCAGCGGAGGGGGAGGCTCTTGCCCGTCTCGATCCGACTGTGGCGGCCGTGGCCGGCTGGAGAGGTCCGTGATCGCCGACGGTGTGGTGGGCGCAGCAATACACCGACGGCCGGGCCGTCGGTTTCGAATCGCCGTGGCGTTGACGGTCGGTTTCGCGGCGACGGTGGTGTTGGCTGCCGGTTGCGGAGGGGGTACTTCGGGGGCCGCGGCGACGCATGAAATCGTCGTCCGTCCGCAAACGCAGTTCCATCCGCCGGTGCGGACCTTTGTGGCTTCGGGCGACACCATCGAAAGCCTCAGCCGCCGTCTCGCCCACCGTGACTGGGTGGTCTGGCGTGATGTGCTGGTCGAGGCCATCGACGCCAAGCGTTTACTCCCCGGGACCGAGTTCCGGGGCGTTCTGTCGCCCGATGGGAGGCTCGAGAGCCTGGAGGTCGTTTTCGATCGTCGCAACGAGGTCTACTTTTCGAAAGGGCCGGACGGAATCATCGCCGAACGCGTCGAACGCCCCCTCGAAAGCGAGGTTGTCCGCCTCGAAGGGGTGGTGGAATCCTCGCTCTTCGGCGCCGTGGAGGCTGTCGGTGGCGGTCCCGAGTTGGCCGTTCGAATGGCGCAGATCTATCAGTGGGACATCGATTTTCTACGCGATCTGCGCAAGGGCGACCGGTTTGTGGTGGTGGCGGATCGGCAGAGCGTGGAGGGTGAGTTCTACGGGTGGGGGACCATCTTTGCGGCTCGGTTCGTCAACGGCATGCGCACTCTCGATGCGGTGGTCTACCCGGATAATGACGGCCGTCTCGGCTACTACGATCTTGAAGGCCATCCGCTGCGCAAGCAGTTCCTGCGCTCGCCGCTCAAGTTCAGCAGGATCACCTCGCGCTTCTCGATGAACCGCTATCACCCGGTGCTCAAACGGCGCATGCCCCACTATGGGGTGGACTACGGGGCGCCGGTCGGGACGCCGGTTCACGTCACGGCGGATGGCACCGTAACCCTCGCCGGGCGAAACGGCGGCGGCGGTAACATGGTGACCGTCCGCCACAGCAACGGCTATGAGACGAACTACCTCCACCTGAGCCGCTTTGGCAAAGGCGTTCGCCGGGGTGCGCGGGTGTCGCAGGGACAGGTGATCGGCTATGTCGGGACAACCGGTCTGTCGACCGGGCCCCACCTGGACTACCGGGTCAAGCTCAGCGGCCGTTGGATCAATCCGCTCACCATCTCCTCGCCGCCGGTCAAGCCGCTCGCAGAAGAGCGCCTGCAACGATTTCTCGCCCATGCCCTCGCGGTGCTGACTCTCATCGACGGCGATCCGCCGCCGGTTGGGGCTCGCTGTTGAGCGCTGGAACCGGGGGAACGGTCACTGTGGAGTCGCCCTGCCGGGCCGACCTCGCCGGCGGGACCCTCGACATCTGGCCGCTCGGCATCCTGCACCCGGGCTCGTTGACCGTCAATGTGGCGATCCCCGTCATGGTGCGCCTGGAGGTCGATCTCGAGGCGCCTCCTGAAGAGGTGTGGCACGCGATGGGTGACGGCGAGTGGCGCCGCCTCGATCCGGCGGCGGCGCAATCCGACCTCACCGCGGCGGTGGCCTTTGCGGTTCGGCCTTCTGGCGGCGTTCGGGTGCGGGTCCGTTCGCAGGCGGCGCTCGGATCCGGGCTCGGAGGATCCTCCGCCTATGCCGTCGCCCTGGCTCGCGGAATCCTGGCCGCGACCGGGCGGGAAGGCGCGGTCGAATGGATTGTGGCCGTGGCGCGCGATCTCGAGGCACGTGTCCTCGGCACTCCAACCGGGATCCAGGATCACTGGGCATCGGTGCGGGGCGGCGTGCTGGCCGTCCACCTCGAGCCCGGGGGTGAGAGGGTCGAGAGGTTGGATGTGGTTCCGGACTGGGTGGGTGAGCGGATGACGGTCTACGACACCGGGATCAGCCACCACTCGGGGATGGTCAACTGGGAGGTCATCCGGCGGCGGTTCGACCGGGAGCGGGGGACGATCGAAGCCCTGGAGTCGATCGCCGATGCGGCCCGGCGCTGTCGAGCTGCGCTCATTGCCCGCGATGAGGCCGGCGTGGGAGAGGCTGTGGCGGATGAGTGGGCCGCGCGCAGACGGCTCGCCCCGGAGGTCTGTCCGCCGGAGCTCGATTCCATCATCACCGCCGGCCTGGGGGCCGGGGCATCGGCGATCAAGGCGTGCGGCGCCGGTGGGGGAGGCAGCGTCCTGGTCTGGCACCCACCGGGGGCGCGCGCCGCCATTACCGCCGCGCTGGCGGGAACGGCGCCGGATGGTCGAGTCGTGGCAACCGGGGTCGCGAAGATCGGATGCCGGGTGCTCGCGGGTTAACCCGGTTTTCTCACGGGGTTTCGTGACGAGGGCGGCGAAGCCCAACGGGCGTAGCCGGATCGTGCAGCCGTCTCGGCTGCACATCTGGATGAACAGTATTGGGTTCACCCTATTCCGGGATCTTGAGCTTCTGGCCGACCTTGATGAGGTCCGGGTTGTCCAGAATGTCGCGGTTGGCCTCGAAGATCTTCATGTAGTCGCTCGCCTTGCCATAGTACTTCTGGGAGATGGCGCCGAGGGTGTCGCCCGACACGACCTCGTAGAAGCGTTCGGCTGACACCTGCTCGGGCGCGGCTTGCGGCTCGGGCGCCTTGGCGACCTCGATGGCGTTGACGATGTTGTCCGCCTTCACCGCCTGGTCGATCTTTTGCATCGCGAGGTTGGCCGCATCGCGGCTCTCCGCCGTGCCTTTGAGAGTGATGACCTTGCCGCGCACATCGGCATGGAGGCCGTTGACGCCGGGGGTCGTGGCGCCAACGTCGTTGATCGCTTCCTGAACCTGATCCTCGAAGCTCTTGCCGAACATGTCAAAGAGACCCATTTTGATACTCCTTCCATTCCGCTTGTCGTTGTTCCAGATGGAATATAGCAATGCTGATTCCGAATTGCGAGCGGTTATACTCGGCCCACGTTTGATCGGCGCTGTCTGGGGGGATTGATGGGTGAGTCCGAGCTTTACCTGGGTACCGCGCTCGACGGATCCGATCGGGTCCGTCTCGACATGGACCATCTCACGACCCACGCGGTGTGCGTCGGGATGACGGGCTCCGGCAAGACCGGGCTCGGAATCGTGGTCCTCGAGGAACTCGCCCGCCGCGGCGTGCCGTTGCTGGTCATCGACCTCAAGGGCGACATGGTCGATCTGCTCCTGAACTTCCCGTCCCTCGCTGGTGCGGATTTTGCGCCGTGGCTGCCGCCGGACGCGGTCGAAGACAGAGATCATTCGCAGGTTGCCGCGGACCAGGCGGCATTCTGGCGCAGGGGTCTCGAAGGATCAGGGCTCGGTCCCGACGATCTCCGCGCGGTGCGGGATGGGGTGTCGTGGCAGCTGCTGACCCCTGGCGCGGGCTCTGCCGCGCCGCTCGACATTCTGCCGGCGTTGGGCGCCCCGCGGGGTTGGGACCCCGACTCCGATCCCGACTCTGCCACCGATCGGGTCAACGGCGTGACCTCGGCTCTCCTGTCGCTGGTGGGACGTGGAGGAGATCCCCTATCCGACCGCGATCACGTGCTCACAGCCTCTGTGATCCTCGAGCACTGGCGGCGGGACGAGGCGCTCGATCTTGCCTCCTTGCTGGCAAGCCTGATCGACCCGCCGATGGAGTCGCTCGGGGCGCTGTCGCTGGAGAGCTTCTACCCACGCGACGAGCGGATGAAGCTGGTGATGGCGCTCAATACCCTGCTCGCATCACCGGCGTTCGCCGCCTGGACAGAGGGCGCCCCGCTGGACATGGATCATCTGCTGGGCGACTCGAAAGATCCGCGGGCTACTATCATCTCGATCGCTCACTTGGACGAACGCCAGCGGCTCTTCGTGATCGCACTCTTGACCTCGGAGCTGGTGGCCTGGATGCGCCGGCAGCCGGCGTCATCGGGTCTGCGGGCGCTGCTCTACATGGATGAGGTGCAGGGCATCGTGCCGCCCTACCCCAAGAACCCTCCTACCAAGGGCGCGCTCCTGACCCTCTTCAAACAGGGGCGGGCCTACGGCGTCGGCGCCTGGGTTGCAACCCAGAACCCGGTCGACCTGGACTACAAGGCTCTCGGCAACGCCGGCGTCAAGCTGATCGGGCGGTTGATCACCGACCGCGACCGCGAACGCGCGCTCGAGGGTCTCGGCGTGTCGGCCCTGTCGGATGGCCGCGATGCGGATGACCTCGTGGCCGCCCTCGGCAAACGGCAGTTCCTCCTCACGGATGTCCGCGCCAAGGAGCGGGTGCGTACGTTCAGCTCGCGCTGGGCCATGAGCTATCTCCGTGGGCCGGTCACTCTCGCCGAAATGGGGCCGCTGTTGGAGAAGGTGGAGCGGGCGACCGTCGTCGAGGAGGATCCCGTCGCGGACGTCACCCCCAAGGCGCCGCCGCTGGCGGTTTCGATGCCGGTGGTCTTTATGGCCGGCGCCGAGGGGCCGGCGACGCCGAGCCTCGTCGTCCGCAGTCGCCTCAGCGTGCAGCGCACGACCCTCGATCTGTATCGTGAGCTGGAGGAGGTCTGGCGCATCCCTGTGGGTGAAGACGGGCGAATCGAGTGGGAAGATGGCGAGCTTCTGGCCGAGGCGCCGGTTCTGCTCGACGAGCCTCCGCCCGGGATGACGTTCCCACGCGCGGCCCCCGGCCGGCTGTCGTCCGAGCTTGAAAAGGCCGAGGGCGAGTTCAAGACCTGGCGGGCGCGACAACCCCTCCAATTGCTGGTCAACGAGAAGCTCAAGATGGTCGCCGAGGAGGGAGAGTCGGAGCACGACTTCCTCGAACGCTGTCTGGAGGCGGCCGATCACGCAGACGATGCCACCCAGGAGCGCGCGCACACTCGCTACGAGAGTCGGATGAAGACTCTCAAAAAGAGGCTGGAGCGCGAGCACGACGAACTCGAACGGGACCGCACCCAGCTCAGCTCGCGCAAGGCCGAGGAGACCATGGGGATGGTGGAGAGCCTGTTCTCCGTGCTGCTTGGATCGCGCAGCATCAGCTCGGCTTCACGCAAGGCGGCGTCAAAGATGAAGACCGCGGCCGGCAAGCGCCGCATGCGGCAAAGCGCGGAGTCGTCGGTGGTCGAGTCCGAGCGCGAGATCGAACGCCTCGAGGCGGAGCTGGAAAGCCTGGCTGATGAGCTCCAGGACGAGATCGACCGCATCGCCGCCGAGTCCGAAGAAAAGGCCGAGGGGATCGAGGAGAAGGCGATCAAGGCCAAAAAGGCCGACATCGCGGTAATCGATCTGTGGCTCGTTTGGGCCTGACGGCCCAATTCTCAATTCTCAATTTTCAATTCTCGATTTCGACTCCTGTCTCGATGCTTCAGAGTTGGGTGAGCGGCATTAAGAATTGAGAATTTATTTGATCTGGTACCCAACAGAGGCGTACCCAACCCAGTGGTGGAAATTGGAGGGGGCGGTGTAGCCGAGGCCGCTCTTGCGGGTCTCGGCCGACACTGGCAGCTCGGGTTCGGAGAGACTGGTTCCATAGCGCAGCAGCGTCCCCGTCGGGATCCTCTCGCCACTGTCGATGGCGATCTTGCGCAGGAGCTCGAGACCGAAGGGTATCGAGAAGCGTCCGCACCACGGCAGTCGGTAGCTGAGGTCGTCGGGGTCGACGAGGGTGTCGAGGAGGCCGTGCAGCTTGCTCGGCTCGAGTACGCCTTCGAGGTGGTCATGGGCGATCGCGTTGTCCCGGGCGACCGCCTCCTCATAGGCCCGGGCATCGGTTCCGAAGGGCGCATGGTCGAAGTCCGGGCCGTAGTGGACGGCGTCGCTCGACACCACCACCGCAAGATCGCGGCCGAGCCGCCATCCGTTGGCTTCCATGATCTCCGCCACCGCCGCCGCGAGCCGATCGGTGATCTCGGTCATCCGGTCCCACCCCATGTAGGGCGCCAGGATCGGAACGATCGTCCGTTCGGGATGCCCGCGTTGGAGGAAGGGCAGAAGCGCCTCCAACGAGTGCTCGCGGCAGTGCATGGTGTTATCCACGACGTAGGCGTCCGGTGGCAGGGCGGCGATCAGATCGTCGCGGAGCCCATCGACCCTCATCGGGCGCCACGGCGCGTGCCATGCCTTGAAGCTGTCGAAGACGATCCGATCCCGCAGCTCCCAGAGCCGCGCCTTGTGGAAGACCCCGATCAACAGCACCCGCGGGGCGGTGATGCGCTCGGTGAGGTGGACATAGACCCGGCCCGCATAGAGGTGGTCGTCGTGGGGGCAGACCCCACCGACGAAGCTGCTCTCCTTTGTCATGCCAAGGCGGGTGTCCTGTTCGGCAAGGCTGTCCTCCTCGAGCCGGACGGCCGCCGCCACGACATCCTCGGCAGCGGGTTCTTCGACCACAAAGCCCACGGTGTCGAGCTGGCCGCGGACGAGATCGCCCTCGGACCGCAAGCCCATCATCGCCTCCACCTCGGCGCGGGTCGGACCCGGGATCTCAGCCCCGTCAACCGAGATCGACAGGCACAGCGCGGCGGCGACCAGGCACAGATACATGCGAACCCGCATCTTTCATCCTCCAGTGGATTCTCCAAAGACGTCATACAATGCGCATCATACGCGGGTGAGGGAGGCGAGGTGAAGAGCCTGATCTGCCGGGTGGAAGATTCCGCGAGTGGCCGCTACCTCGAAGCGCGGTTGGAGGTCGTGGGTGAGGATCTGGTGGCAGCGATCGGCGGCGGCGAGAGACCGCACGTCGGTTGCGTGGTCCTCGCCCAGCCGCATCCAACCAACGGCGGCCACACGGGGTGGTCGGCCTCGTGCTCGGTGCTGACCATCCCACCCCACAAGGAGGAGCCGATCGCCCGAGGGATTGCGGTCAAGCTCGCCGCATCCCTCGGCAGGGTCGTGGTGGTCACGGCCGGGGTCCACGACGACAACATCGACGCCGAGGGCATCGCCACATACCTACGCCTCGGCGAAGAGCTCGCCGAGAAGCTCATCGAGTCCCTCGGCTGACGTCCCGGACGACGCCTCCGCGTACGTCGCAAACACGAAGACACAAAGACACGAAGACATCGCAACGAGGCCCACCCACCCATCGGAGAAAACCGCAGATCACGCAGATAGACGCAGATGGACCCCCTGATGCCTCACTGCCAATGATTGGCGGCGGAAACGTCGGCGATCTGACGATCGCTTGCGATCGGAACTGGAGTTCGTCTCAGCGGTTTCCGGTCGTCGTTCGACGACGGCCGGGGCCTCGCCACGTGCTCGGGTTTTGCGTATGGTTATCTGCGCTTATCTGCGTGATCTGCGGTTTCCTTGCGTGGATGGGCGGACTTTGTGTCTTCGTGTCTTCGTGTTTGCGACGTCCGTACGGTTTCCTGGTTGCTCTCGGCGATGGGCCCGATAGAATGAGTTGAACATGACCATCGTGATCTTCCTCTTGGTCGTCGCAGGCGCGGGTCTTGGCGGGTACGCGCTGCTAGTGCGGGCCGGGCTTGACGATCTCGAGGCGTGGGCCGGGGGGCGGGCGGCCGGTCTGGTGCTGGCGGCGATGCCCGCCTGGTGGGCGGGGGTTGTGGGTTTGCACCAGTGGCGTACGGTCGGTGCGGTGGTGCTGTTCGTCTGCGCCGTGGCCGGCGGCATTGTAGCGTTGCGGCGCAGGGCCTGGCGTCAGCTGTTGGTTGCCGAGGCGATCTTCTGGGTGGCGGCTGCGGTCGTGATCTTCATCCGACTCGATCATCCACAGATCGTCTTCACCGAGAAGCCGATGGACCTGGGAATTCTCGCCTCCCTGTTGCGGGCGGAGAGTTTTCCGCCGCCGGACATGTGGCTGGCCGGTGAGACGCTGCCGTACTACTACTGGGGCGCTCTTCTGTGGACGACGCCGCTGTCGATTGCCTCGCTGCCGCTCGAGATCGGCTACAACCTGATCGTCGCCCTCATCGGCGGGATGGTGGCCTCGCTGTTGTGGATGCTCGGGAGGCGCGCCGGGGGCAGTCATCTCTCGGGGCTTCTGGTCGCGTTCTTCGGTCTCTTCGCCGGCACCCCGGACGGGCTGCGGCAGCTCTTTGCCGACGCGGCAATAGGAGGTTTGGATTTTTGGCATTCGTCCCGCCAGATCACCGACACGATCACCGAGTTTCCTCTGTTTACGCTCTGGCTCGGCGATCTTCATCCCCACCTGTTGTCGATGCCGATCGTCTGTTTGGCTCTGCTGGTCGCATGGCAGGCCGGACGTGACGGCGCGAAGATCCTCCAGACAGTTCTCCTGGCCGTGCTCTTCGGGGTCGCGTGGGCGGCCAACCCGTGGTCGATGCCGCCGACCCTGGTGGGCATCGCGCTGCTCCTCTTCGCCGGGCCTGATCGATGGTATTGGCCGGGTGGCGACGGCACGCGGCGTTGGCTGGCGGTAGCGGCGATCGCGGTTGGCGGGTGGATGGTGACGGCGCCGTTTCACCTCGGGTTTCACCCGTTTTTCCAAGGTGTGAAGATGGTCTTTGCGTGGACCTCCCCCGGCGATCTGTTGCTCTACGCCGGCTGTCTCTTGGTTCCTGCCGCTCTCGCGGCGTTGGCGCTGCTGCGACCAATCATCGGCGGCGACGCGGAGGCGAACCGGGCGATCGCGCTCCTGGCGGTGGCGGCCGTCCTGGTCGTGGCGGGGGCCTCCGGGCGGCCGACCCTGGTGCTGCTCGCCTCGATCTGCACGGTCTTCGTGATCGCCACCCTGGGGCCGCTTTCGGGCGCGGACCGGCCGGTCTTCGCGCTCGCGGCGCTCGGCATCTTCCTGTTTTTGGTGCCGGAGGTCGTTTATGTGGCCGACAACTACGGCGCCGATCTCCACCGGATGAACACCGTGTTCAAGTCATATATTCAGGCGTGGATCCTGGTCGCGGTGGCGTTGCCGATTCTTCTGCGATGGGGCGTCAAGCAGCGGACCGCCCGTGTGGCCCTGATTGTGGTCATGGCGGCGGTCGCCCTGCCCCATCTCGTTGGGATGAGCGTGCAGCAGGTGGCGGCCAAGAAGCACGGGTTGAGCGGGATGGAGTGGATGACGGCCGGAGATCAAGCGATCGTTCACTTTCTGCGAACACAACCGCCGGGAACCGTGATGGCCGAGGCTGTCGGCGGCGCCTACAGCGAGTACGCCCGTTTATCGTCCGCATCTGGCGTTCCGGCCTACCTGGGTTGGGCGAATCACGAGTCGGTGTGGCGGGGCAACGAGATCCTCGAGGAGACGAATCGGCGGAGCGATCTGATAACCCGCATCTACACCTCGGGGGACGCGGAGACGATTCACGATGCGGTGGAAGAGGCAGGAATCCATCTGGTCGGCATCGGCGCCCTCGAGCGCAAGGATTTTTCGGACGACCAGCTGGCGCTTCTGGCCGCGGCGGGGGAGGTTGTTCTGGACGAGGACGGTGGCCAGGTCGTCCGTTTTGCCACCCCGAATTCCGGTAACCCGGCGACCAACCCGGATATGATGGAACCGTGATGAATGAGATACCCGAGCTCAGTGTGGTCATTCCGGCCTACAACGAAGAGGCGAACATCGCGACCATGCATGAGAGGCTGGTGGCTGCGTTGGCCGGGATGGTCGACGGTCTCGAGATCCTCTATGTCGATGATGGGTCGGCGGATGCCACCTGGCAGCGGGTGACCGAGCTCGCCGCACGGGATCCGCGGGTACGCGGTCTTCGGTTTGCCCGCAACTTCGGGCATCAGGCGGCGCTCACTGCCGGCGTCGATGCCGCCCACGGGCGGGCGGTGGTGATCATCGACGGTGACCTCCAGGATCCCCCGGAGGTCATTCCCGAGATGGTGGAGCGGTGGCGCGAGGGTTTCGAGGTCGTCTACGGCCAGCGCGAGGAACGGAAGGGCGAGACCTGGTTCAAACTGACCACCGCCAAGCTCTTCTATCGAATCCTACGTGGGATTACAAACGTCGAGATTCCGGTGGATACCGGGGACTTTCGTCTCATGGGCCCGCGAGCGGTCGAGGCATTCCGAGCTCTGCCGGAGAGGAATCGGTTTATCCGCGGGCTGGTGAGTTGGATCGGCTTCCCGCAGACTGCGGTGAGGTACACGAGGCAAGCGCGCGAGGTGGGTGAGACGAAGTTCCCGGTTCGCAAGATGCTCCGTTTCGCTCTCGACGGGATCACCTCCTTTTCATTCTTTCCGTTGCGCCTCGCGACCTGGACCGGCTTTGCGGTCTCGCTCTTTGCCTTTCTCTACATCGTGGTCGTGCTGATCCTCAAGGCGGCCGGGGTGAGCTGGCTCGGCTATACGTCGCTCATGGCCTCGATCTTGTTTCTCGGGGGCGTGCAGCTCCTGATGATCGGGATCATGGGCGAGTATCTCGGTCGGATTTTTGACGAGGTCAAGCGCCGTCCGCTGTATCTGGTCGGCGAGTGGACCGACGACGAGGACCGCGTCATTCCCCCGCAACGCCCGGTTTCCTAGGCCGAATGCTGTAACGTTCAAACGTTCAACGTTCAACGTTCAACGTTCTAACGTGATGATCTCATCCGGCTGGAGGATCCATGGACAGCTACTACAAATCCGAGCATCTGGTCCACGGTCTCCAGATGCTCGAGCACGTAACCAAGTCTTCGATGTGAACCAAGTACACCTCGGCGTAGGTACGATAGCATTCGGCCGCCGTTGCATCGCCCCTGCCGGAGCTTCGCTCCCTTGAAGTACAGCAGAGTGCATCGGCGGTCGCGAAGCTCCGGCACGGGCGCGCATCGACGCCCTCGATGCGGACCGTACCTACGCAGAGGTGTACTGTATCACCGCGAAGGAGATCGCCACGCAATGACCGAAGCCCATTTGATGCCTGTGATTTCAAGCGAGACCGTGAGTGAGCTCGCGCGGCCCGAGGCCGGTCCGCGGCGCACGACGAGTCTGAACTCGAGGCGCTCTCCGTTGGCCGAACCGCGGTACCAGATCCAGACTCTCGAACGGGTGGAGCTTGACCACCTCTCCGGGGCGGGTGACTTCGACGCGGCTGTGATCGCCGGTGAACCGGAAGGGTTGACCGCCGGGACGATCGAAATCTTTCAAGTCAACCTCGGCAAGCTGTGCAACATGACCTGCCGTCACTGCCACGTCGATGCCGGCCCGGATCGTTGGAGAGAGGTGATGAACCGGGAGACCGCTGATGCGTGTCTGGCGGCACTCGACCGGACGCGGGCGCACACGGTCGATCTCACAGGCGGCGCGCCCGAGCTCAACCCCAACTTCCGCTATCTGGTGGACGAGTGCGCGGCGCGCCGCAAGCACGTCATCGACCGCTGCAACCTGACAGTGCTGCTCCTTCCTCGCCATGAGGATCTGCCGCAATACCTGGCCGAGCGCGGAGTGGAGGTGGTGTGCTCGCTGCCGCACTCCAAGCGCCGCAACACGGACGCTCAACGCGGGGAGGGCACCTTCGAAAAATCCATCGAGGCTCTTCGGCGTCTCAATGTGGCCGGCTATGGCCACGGCGACCCCGAGCGTCTGTTGACCCTGATGGTGAACCCGGTTGGCGCCCTCCTCACGGGGGACCAGTGCTCGATGGAGCGGGAGTGGAAGCGAGGCCTGGACCGCAACCACGGCGTGACTTTCGACCGTCTGATTGCGCTCAACAACATGCCGATCGCACGCTTCCTGGAGTGGCTCGAGACGAGTGGAAACCTGCAGAGCTACATGGAGCTGCTGGTCAACTCGTACAACCCCGCAACCGTGGACGGTCTCATGTGCCGCAACACGCTGTCGGTGTCCTGGGACGGCCGGATCTTCGACTGCGACTTCAACCAGATGCTCGATCTCGAGAGCCGGGCCGGCGACGGACGATCGATGCCGATCGCGGATTTCGACCCGGCTGAGTTCGAGGGCCGGCGAGTCGTCACCGGCCGCCACTGCTTCGGATGCACCGCCGGCGCCGGCTCCTCCTGCGGAGGCGCCCTCCACGACACTTCGGAGTAGGCGGAATAACCACAGAGAAACAGAGAAAACACAGAGTCCATCGCAAACACGAAGACACGAAGACACGAAGGCCATCCACCCAACGGAGAAACCGCAGATCACGCAGATAAACGCAGATGTTCTTGCTCATGTGATGTGAAAGTGCCGAGGTTTGACGGCGGAACAGTCGGCGATCTGGCGATCGCCGCCCACCGGTGGGAAGCACGTCGACTCCGGACGCAAGCGTCCGTCGCCGCCGTGTTTCCCACCGGCCGCCGCGCTCGGAGCGCATCGGTTCCGCCTCACGTCTGCCCCCTTGGGTTGGGAGGCATGTTCGTCCCAACCATAAAATGAAAGGGAGGAGTGGCGAGGCCCGCGCTCGTCAGAGCGCGGGCCGCTGGGCCGGACCGCCGTGACGGACGCTCGCGTCCGGAGCGGTGGTCCGGCCCAGCGGTCCCCGGCCGTCGTTCGACGACGACCGGTGCCTCGCCACGTGTTGAACCCCCGTGGACTATCTGCGTTTATCTGCGTGATCTGCGGTTTCTCCGTGGCGGGTGGGCGGCTTTGTGCTCTCTTCGTGTCTTTGTGTCTTCGTGTTTGCGATGTGCGATGACTCTGCGTCCGAGCTCTGTGTCTCTGTGTCTCTGTGGTTCGACCGGTCGGCGGTTGGTCTCAGGGGTCAGTCGTCGAAGATCTTGAGGGTGTTGATCGAGGCCAGCGGCACCTTGTCGGTGTAGCTCACGATGCCGCCGCCGACGTCGGACTCCACCTCGAGCAGCAGGTCAGCCCCCGCGACGCCCTCGATCCGCCCTGAACGGTGCGAACCGTCCTTCAACCTCAGCTCGGTCCGCTTGCCGGCCGACGAGCGAATGGTGTCCGTGTCATTGGGCCCGACGATGATGTAGCGATCCATTCTCGCCTGGCGTCGTGCGGTGCGGTCGATCGTTGTTGTCTCGAGGCCGAAGCGCATGGCGACGCGGCGCGCGCGCTCGAGGATCTGCGTGGCGTCTTCCCACCTGGCGTCAGCCGCCGCGGCATTGGAGTCATTCACCAGAACATCCACCAGCTCGTCGGCGATCTCGAGGACGCCGGTATTGTCGCGATCGATCAGCGCCGCTGCTGAAAGGTGTTTGACGGCTTTCTCGTGGTCGCCGTAATACAGGGCGAGACGCGCCGCAGCGATCTTGTTCGCCAATGTGTTTGACGGCCCCGCCCTCGGCCGGGAGGTCTCACGGACGGCGGTCGGCACGAGCGCGGGTGTGGGTACCCTCTCCGCCTGTTCGGTCGGCGCCGCCGCGGCAGCCGGCGGCTCGGTGCGAAATGGACCGAGACCGAGGATGATCATAGCGGCCATCACCATCGCCGCCAGGAGCACTACCAGACCGCCGACAATGGGCCACGGAACATGGTGGTCGGCGCCCCCGTCATCCGCGTCCTCGGTCGCTTCGGCGGCGCCGGCGGCGGCGGTCGGTCGGGATGCTGCAACCCGCGCCGCCGGGTCGGCGATCCGGGCATCAGGAACCGGCGCCTCGGGTGCAAGATCCCGGAGGGTCCTCTCGACGTGGGCAATCTCCTTGCCCACCGACATGAAGCCGACGCTCTCGAAGACGTGGGCGATGGGAAAGAGCTCGCGGGCCATCGAACGATAGGCGAGGGGTTCGCCGGAGGACTCCTCTCCCGCCGCCAGGCGGTTGATGATCGAGCTCAAGCGCTCCTGCATCAAGGGGAACTCCTCGTTGCGCGAGCCCAGGGAGGCGCACTTCTTCTCGATCTCGCGCAGGCGCGCGATCACCGGCCGAAGATCGACGTCTTGGTGGCTACCCTCGTCGTTCATCTGTCGTCCCGATACTATCGCAACCATTCTCCACCGCCGGCTGCGATCTTCGGATTGGACCTGAGATCAAGCGCCAACGACGCGAGTTTCTTGAGTGCGGGTTGAACAAAAAGCCCCGACGGGAGGTCGGGGCCGTGGTTCGAGTTGGTTGGAATCTACATCCGGTCGATGATCGCCTGTCCGAATCCGGAGCACGACAGCTCGTGGACGTCCTTGCGGCCTTCACGGTTCATCAAGCGGGCGAGATCGTAGGTGACCTCGCCATCCCTGATGGACTGCTCCATGCCCTTGATCACGAGCTCCGCGGCGTCATTCCAACCCATGTAGTCGAGCATCATCACCGCCGACAGGATCAGGGAACCGGGGTTGACCTTGTCCATGCCGGTGTACTTGGGCGCGGTGCCGTGCGTCGCCTCGAAGAGGCCGACGTCGTCCGACATGTTGGAGCCAGGACCGAGACCGAGACCGCCGACGAGGGCGATTGCGGCGTCCGACATATAGTCGCCGTTGAGGTTTGGCAGCGCGAGCACGCTGTACTCGTCGGGGCGGGTTTGGATCTGCTGGAAGATCGAGTCCGCGATCCGGTCCTTGACCAGGATCTTTCCCTCGGGCATCTTGCCGTCGTGCTCGTCCCACAGGCGCTTTTCGGTGATGATCTTGTCGCCGAACTCGCGCTCGGCCAGCTCATAGCCCCACTTGGCGAACGAGCCTTCGGTGAACTTCATGATATTGCCCTTGTGGACCAAGGTTACCGACGGCAGATCGTGGTCGACCGCCCACTGCAGGGCTTTTCTCACCAGGCGCTCGGTGCCGAAGGTCGAGATCGGCTTGACCCCGATGCCGGAGTCGAGGCGAATCTGGCGACCGGTCTGCTCCTTGATGAGCTCGATGATGGCGAGCGCAGTCTCGCTGCCCTGCTCGAAGTCATAGCCCGCATACACGTCCTCGGTGTTTTCGCGGAATATGATGAAGTCGACCTTGTCGGCATATTTGTTGGGCGCAGGGACTCCCTCGAAGTAGCGAATGGGACGCACGCACGCATAGAGATCGAGGTACTGCCGGAAACGCACATTGATCGACCGGAAGCGTGGACACACGCTGTCATCATGACCGCAGTTGTCGCAGGCGCCGCCGTGGTTCTGCTGGTGGGCGCAGTTGAGACAGACGTGAGTCTCCTCACCGATCGGCGTCGTAAACGGACCCTTGATCGCAATCTTGAGGTGCCGGATGGCGTCCACGGTTTCCTCGGGGAACTCCGTCCCATAGTGCTGGAGACCTTCGAGGCCGGCGTACAGCGGGCACCAGACAATCGCTCGGACGCCACCTGAGCTCTTTTCAACCGCGGCATCCACCACCTTTTGCATCACAGGCGTGATGTCGAGACCGATACCGTCTCCTCGGAGCGTGCCGATGATCGGCTGGTCGCCGATGATGAGCTTGCCGTCAATTGACTCGATGAGATCGCCCTCGGGGATCTTCACGTGCTTGAATTCGACCACTGGATGCCTCCTGATTTCGAGAATCGGTCGTGCGACCGCGGGGTCATGATACGCAAGAAGCAGCAGCATGTCTACGTCGCAAGTTTTGAGTTTTGAGTTTTTAGTTTTGAGTTACGGACGCCACCACCCAGCCACCCTCTGAGGAGGTTTGAGCTAAGAGTTATGACTATTTGTTTCCACCCCCCCCCATCGTTTTGCAGGCGAAACGCCTGCACCATGAGGCTTCGCCCTATGGGCTAGGCCCTCACAAACAAGTGATCATTGCCTGTCACGGCGTAGCCCGGAGGGCGGAGCCGGATGGTGTACGCGTCCCGCGTGCACGGTGATGGGATGAAGAACTCAAAACTCAAAACTAGGAACTCAAAACTGTGTCCTAGTAGAGTGAAGTGGTGAAGAACAGGTTTTGGATGCGTTTAGGGGCAGCATGCATCGCCCTTGCGATGCCGGCATGCGGCGGTCGGCCGCGCCATACCGGTGACGTGGACACGATCCGTGAAGCCGGCGAGCTGCGGGTCGCGGTTCGGCCGGGCTTTTTTGACGAGGCACACTCCATGGGCGGTGATCTCGACCAGACGACCTTGCTCACCCAGCTGGCGTCGCGCCTCGGGGTCCGGTTGCGATGGGTTCAATGTTCGAGGCACGACCAGGTGCTGGAAAAGCTCCAAGCCGGAGTCGCGGACATTGGGGTCTCACGGTTTTCTCCAGCCTCGCTCCTCGATCTGGACGTGCGTCCGACGACTGCGGTCGACTGGGTGGAGGATGTCCTGGTCTGCTCGCGCGACGCCTCGTTCGACAGGCTCGAGTCGGTTCGCCATTCGGTTGTTCACATGCGTCGGTCCGACCTCGATGACGAGTTCCGCTCGTTTCTGGACAAGCAGGGCCTGCTGGTCGAGGAAGTCCCGGAAGAAGTGCCGGTCGAAGAGGTTTTGAGGCGCGTACGGTTTGGCCGCTACGCCTTGACCATGGTCGACACGGGACTCCTGCATGGCGTCCGCAACTCACGAGGGCTGCGGATACTGACGAGGATTTCCCAACGCCGCGGCCTAGTGTGGGCGGTGCGGGAGAGAAGTCCCGAGCTGGCCCTCGCGATCGACCACTTTCTCTTTGCCGAACGGGTCCTGTCGCGCACCAACAAGAGAGCCGCTTGCCGCGATTTGAAGGAGATCCGTCAGGCCGGGGTCCTCCGCCTCGTGACCAGAAACTCCGCCACGACCTGCACCGTGGATCTGGGTGGCCTCGAGGGATTCGAGTACGACCTCGCTTCGGATTTCGCGCGAGCTCTCGGTGTCCGGCTCGAGCTTTCGATTCCACCGCCTGATGTGGACCCGGTGACATGGCTCGAGCAAGGCTACGGCGACCTCGCTGCTCTCCACCAACCCGTGGCGCCATCACGGGGCGGGTCGTTTCTGATCACCTCGCCATACCGGGAGGTGGATCTGGTGAGCGTGGTTTCGGTACGTGCGAACCTGCCGGCATCTGTTGAGGATCTCGCCGGCGTCAGGGTTGCAGCCTCGAATCCTGTCGCCGAGCTCTGTCGGTTGCTTCCGCTACCGGCGCCAATGAGAGCTGCAGCCCCTGCGATCGGAGCAGACGGCTTCAACGCGATGCTCGAGGTGGCGCGCGGCAATATGCCTGTTGCGGTGGTGAATGAGGATGCGGCCAACCTCGAAATCGCCGGTCGTACCGATCTCACGCTTGGCGCGGTCGTGCTGCCCAACGTGGAACTGGTCTGGATCCTGAACTCTTCTTCCCCGCATCTCTTTCGTGCTGCGGATCTGTACCTGCAGAAGGCGCGAAAATCGGGCGTCGTGCGACAGCTCGTACACAACGAGTTTGGCTCATGGCAGAGGTCTCGGCGCCCCATGGTGCTGCCGACGCCCGAGGGAGCGCTCAGCCCATATGATGAGCTCTTGAAGTGGGCCGGGCGGCGATATGACATCGACTGGCGGCTGTTGGCTTCGCTGATGTACGAGGAGTCGCGCTTCGATTCCGAGGCGGTGGGACCCGGCGGTTCAGCGGGGCTGTTCCAGTTCATGCCCTTTACCTGGCGTGATCTTGGCGTCGAAGACCCGTATGACCCGACCGAGGCGGCAGAAGCCGGCGGCCGCTATCTGCGACAACTGATGGATGGTTTCGGCGATCTGGAGCTGCCGGATCGGGTGGCGATGGCGCTGGCCGCTTATAACGTGGGACCACGCCACGTTTTTGACGCTCGTCGTCTAGCACTGGAAATGAGTCTCGATCCGAATCAATGGCGAGGGTCGGTCGAGACCGCCATGTTGATTCTGGAAGATCCCGAGGTGGCGCGGCGCTTTCCGGCCGGTGTCTGCCGGTGCCGGCGCGCCGTCGCCTACACCCGCCGCATCCTGCGCCGCTACGCCGCCTACACCGAGCAGTTCCCGCCTGCGTAACCGTCAAGGCGGGGGGAGAGCCTGTTCACCGGAGGTGCCTGGCATCCCGATTCGCCGCGAATCGGCGTGCCAGGCATCCTCTCGGGAAGCGCGATGAGAAACGGGTCGCCTCGAAGCAGGGAGCGCCCCGCCGGGACGCACGATCGATGTGCGAAAAATTCGAATTCTGAATTCCGAAATCCGAAATTCAGATGTTATTCGCCTTGAACATGTCCCTCATTGCCAGCAGGGTCTTGGCGAAGTTCGTCTCCTTCAAGAACTTCTGCAGCTCGTTTTGATCGGCCCCGGCCTTCATCTTCTTCTCGACCTCTGACGTGATTTCGTAAAAGACCGAGACCGGTTGCAGACCGAGACGTGAAAAATTGATCTCGTACCAGTCACTGGCGGTCACCTGATCCCACACGATCGGTGCAGGGGTGACGTCACTTGACCACACTCCTTCGGCGATGGCTGTGATCTCGCGGTAGAGCTCGCGGAGAATGGTTTGATGATCGTTCGATTCCAACGCCTCGCGGAACTTCTTGCGGCCGACCGTTTTTGGTGAATCGCCGCCGTTTTCTTCTCCCGGCCCGGTCTCTTCGGCGGCGTCCCCTCCGTCGCCATCCATGCGGTCATCTTCGGGTTCGGACTCACTGGAAGCGTCGTTCTCCTGGGAAATTTCCCCGGTCGGGATGTCATCCTCGACCGTCGCACTGCCCCGCGATCGATCGGCGTTCTGACCGGCCTCCGGTTCGACGGTGGTCTGAACCGGGCGCCGGGGTGGGCCGGTCTCCTCGGACTCCGTCGCCGCGGGCGGTTCGGAGACAGCTTGGTTGTGATCTTTGACTGGAATCTCGGCCGCGGCCGCGGGGGTCTTGGAGCCCTCCGACCGATCACCGGGCGGCGGGGCGGTTTCCGTGCCCGTTGCAACGCGGCGGGAATCGTCAGCAGCCTTGCGGAATCTGAGATGAAACGTGCCGAGAAATGAGAGTTCGGTTTCGCTGATCGGACGTGCGCGTCCAAGCTTCGCTCGCATCACGTCGAGCTCGAGGAAGCGGGCCTGAAGGAGGACCGGGCTCGGCGCCAGGTTGACGAAATCGGGGAATTTGTCGTCGTTCTTCTCGAGAATTGCGACGAGATCGGGAAAGGTCGCGTAGTCCATGATCTGCTGGTATTGCCCCTCGAACCAGTCAATGGACTTTTCCCGTTCCTTGGATTCTACGAGCCGTTCGAACACCTCATCCGGCAAGCCCTTGCGGTACCACTCGTCGCCATAGGCGCGCTCCAGGACCTCGCGAATACTGATGCGCAACTCGCCGAGGATCTCGGAGATGATTCGATAGGCATCGATGTTCTGTTCCAACCAGTCCATCTGCGGATTCTCCCGGACTCCATCCGTGACTCTGAGAGTCGAGGTTACCACGGGAAATGTCGGTTGTGTGTTAGCCCGTTCCCATCCGGAAACTCCGGAGGGGACGGCGCAGTTCCCGATGCGAAAACGAGCGATTTTCGTGCAAGGTCCAGGAGATCAAGAATTTGCGCGGAGGCGTACTCCTGTACGCCGCACAAGGAAATCCGAAGATCGACGCCGAGATTGCCGAAAAGCGCCGTTTTCGGACGGGAACTAGCCCGC
>Ga0209013_10001073_pt1 | contig 25292 bp, 24 predicted proteins | sample Cruoilmetagenom2_FD_187291 | JGI IMG/M metagenome (GOLD analysis project Ga0209013, IMG submission 187291) | Oil polluted marine microbial communities from Coal Oil Point, Santa Barbara, California, USA - Sample 2 (SPAdes) (version 2) | ecosystem: Environmental > Aquatic > Marine > Oil seeps ... | reverse complement strand
CCCATGAAGATCCTCAAAATTCGTTGTAAAAGCATTGTAATTTCCTTTTTCCAAAAATGCTATTAAGCCTAATTCTATACGTGCTTGCTCTAAAATTGAATCTCTCACATGGCCTTGTTCACTTGCTTCTAATGGAAGAATATAAGTTTCTGCATATTCTTTATATAAATTATCTATTTCATATTGTGATACTTTCGCCATTTCTTCTACTAAATCGCCTATTCCGTAATAATCTACTGTCCAACCAAACTTTATTTGAGCTTCTACTTTGTTGCCATCGGTTACAGCAACATTGCGCATATTATCTCCAAATCTAGCAACCTTTATATTCGTACCTTCAGTTACAGCGACTGCTATCTTCATCCAACTATTTATTTTTGACATGACAACCTCATCCGTCCAATGACCTACCACTACTTTCCGTGATATATTCATCCTTGTACCGATAAAACCATATTCGCGGTCACCATGTGCAGATTGATTTAAGTTCATAAAATCCATATCAATATCATTCCATGGTATATCACGATTAAATTGAGTATTAAAATGAAGTTGTGGTTTTTGTAAAGCTGTAAGACCAGCTATCCACATTTTAGCAGGTGAAAAGGTATGCATCCACATTATAACTCCAGCGCACTTTTCCTCGTTATTTGCTTCTAACATAAGCTTTCGAATATCAACTGCATTTGTTAAAACAGTTTTGAAAATTATTTTATAGGGAGAGTTCATATTTTCATTTAAACTTTCCGAAATCTTTCTTGAATTATTTTCTACTTCTTGAAGTGCATCATCACCATAAAGGTTTTGACTACCTGTAATGAACCAAAATTCATTAGGTCTGATTGATAACATATATATTCCTCCAATAGTAAACTAGTATTTTGGATTAAATTGTACTTGCTCTAATTGCACGTAATCTTTTCATCACATCATTTTCACCACTACCAAAATAATCATGAAGCAACACATACTCTTGATATAATTTTTCATAAATAATTACATTCTCAGGAATAGGTTCAATCACATGTTCTTTTATCCTAGCCATTTTCTTTGTGGCTGCATGTATCGTATCAAACCCACCATTAGCAGCTCCTGCCGAAACAGCACCAAACATAGCTGCTCCTAAAGCTGGTGTATGAAAAGAATCCGCAATTTTAATAACTCTATTCGATACATCCGCATAAATTTGCAGTAATAGTCTATTTTTATGAGGAAGCCCCCCACACACATAAAGTTCATTTACCTCTAATCCATTGTTTGTAAATGCATCGATAATTCTACGTGTTCCAAATGCAGTAGATTCAAGCAATGCTCGATATATTTCTTCCGGTTTAGTTTGCAAAGTCAATCCTAGCATCATTCCACTTAAATTCGTGTCCACTAACACGGAACGATTACCATTCCACCAATCAAGTGCAAGTAATCCAGTTTCACCAGGTTTATAAGCAGATGCTTTTTTCTCTAACCAACTATGAATGTTCATACCTTCCTCTGCAGCTGTACGCTCTACATATTCTGGCACTGCTTGGTCTACATACCACGCAAATATATCGCCCACAGCTGACTGTCCTGCTTCATAACCAAAAAAACCTGGAATGATCCCATCTTCAACTACCCCGCACATTCCTTCTACTTCTTTTTCCTCATCTCCTAAAAGCAATGCACAAATGGATGTACCCATTGTCAGTACTAATTTACCTGGCTGAGCTACCCCCATAGCCGGTACAGATACATGGGCATCCACGTTTCCAACAGCTATAGCCATTCCAGCTTTTAATCCTGTTAACTTAGCCATTTCTTCTGTAAGTTCACCTGCTTTTGTTCCAATTGAAACTACTTTACCTCGAAGTTTAGTATCTACTAAATCTTCTAAACGAGGATCGAGTGCACGGAAGAAATCTTTACTTGGATATCCATCTTTCTTATGCCAAATTGATTTATAACCTGCAGTACAACTGTTTCTAACTAGGTTACCTGTCAACTTTGATATAACCCAATCTGTCGCTTCAACAAAGAGGTCGGCTTTTTCATAAATTTCAGGTGCTTCATTAAGAATTTGCCAAATCTTAGCGATCATCCATTCAGAAGAAATTTTGCCTCCGTATCTTCGTAAAAACTCCTCTCCTCTTTGTTCTGCTATAGCATTTAATTTATTGGCTTCGTCCTGTGCAGCGTGGTGCTTCCATAACTTTACCCAGCTATGTGGGTTATCTATTAAACTAGGATTATTAGATAAAGGTTCGCCAGTCTTATCCAGTGGTAACATTGTACAAGCAGTAAAATCAATTCCTAGTCCAACAATATTATCTGGATGTACACCAGATTGTGCTAAAATAGCTGGTATCGATTGCTGTAATACTTCTATATAGTCTTGAGGATGTTGGAGTGCCCATTCATAACCCAATTTTATATCTGACTCAGGCAACTTTTCGTCTATAACTCCGTGTTTATAACGAGTTATATGATCCGCAATTTCTATTCCATTTTCTAAAGAGACTAGAACTGCTCGACCAGATTCAGTTCCATAATCTACACCAATAGCATACTTTTCACTCATTTAGTTGCCTCCTTATTTCTCTTGTCCATAGTATGCCGTAGATCCATGTTTTCTAAGGAAATGTTTATCTAGAAGTACTTGATCCATATTAGGAATCTTTGAATTTAGTTGGTAAGTCTGGATAGCCATTTTTGCTACTTCTTCTAATACAACAGCATTATGTAGTGCATCTTCAGGATCTTTCCCCCATGAAAAAGGGGCGTGGCTATGAACTAGTACACTTGGAATCTCGTTTGGGTTTAAATCTTTAAAAGTCTCCACAATGATATTTCCTGTTTCAAGTTCATAATCACCTTTGATTTCATGTTCGGTCATTATTCTAGTACAAGGTATTGTTCCGTAAAAGTAATCTGCATGAGTTGTTCCAAGTGGTGGAATGCTTCTTCCTGCTTGAGCCCAGCTTGTAGAATAAGGTGCATGGGTATGCACAACTCCACCAATATTAGGAAACATTTTATACAAAATAATATGAGTAGGTGTATCTGATGATGGGTTTAAATTCCCTTCCACTATATTCCCTTCAAAATCTACCACTACCATATCCTCTAATTTCAAGTCATCATAAGGAACTCCACTAGGTTTGATAACAATAAGATTTTCTCCTCTATTGATACCGCTCACATTCCCCCATGTAAAAGTAACTAAGTTATGTTTAGGCAATGCCAAATTGGCTTCTAATACGCTTTGTTTAAGTCCTTCCAACATATTACCATCCTTTCTCCACACATGTACGTATAAGTTATTGTGTATTTCATCATCTTAATATAAAATATACGTATAATCAATACACAAATATTCTAAAAACACAGAAATTTTCAGGTGGAATGAAATTCTTTAAGTTATAAACTTGTGAATGTACTGGGTTAACACATACTTTTTGGAACACCGGGACTTTTTATGGAAAGCCATTTGAAAGTATCGACAGAAATAGATGCATTATCTAATCGGAATATCCCATATAGCGCTGGTTTCTTCCGCTTCAACGAAAGGGTCAGTTGAGTTCTTTAAAAGGTAATGTAGATATATAATCGAAAAGACATGGTTCAGCTTGAACAGATTCTTAAAATAGTTATGTTGACAGAAGTATTATGAAACAATTTGATGAAAATGAGTACGTCAGGTAGGAGTAGAAGAAGTGTTAGAAGAATAAAATATTCGAAATTAAAATCAACTCAATACTTGGGTGCGTTATCCATTAGAGAAGATGAATAAATTCAAACATTGAAGGGGATACAAGATCACAAATAAAAACTCCCACCCTAAGATAAATCATCTTAGAGAATGAGAGTTATTAATTTCGTAGTACAACCTCAGTTTGTTGATAAGTTAACATTTCAACCTCTTCGGGTTTGCAATTAAGATCGAAGTGGTAGAGATTTCTCTGTTTCAGAACCACCAAAAGGCAGATAGCCTTACTGAAAAAGGACAAACTCTCTGGCCTCTTATTCAAGAAATGTGCCAATGGGGAGAGAATAATAAAGAAAAATAACAGAAATATAATATTGAATTTAGAAAATCAACACAAAAAAGCCAACTTTCAGATTCTAACTGAGAGTTGGCTTTTTGTGTTTTAATTATTTTCCAAACATCTTTCAACTATGGATTCCTCATCCAGACCTCAAAGCAAGCCTGGTAATATATCAACACTTGCTCTTTTGTTCAAGAAATTATATAAAAATAGTAAGGAAACACTCAGTTCATCATAATTAACTAATATCCTGAAATTGTATCATCAGGGACTTTCTCTATGAATAAGAAAGCATCTTTTCTCTAGTTATCCAAAGGGCGGTTACGTGAGTCACCACTACATCAATCAGTAAGAATTTAGTGACTGGTCTGTACAAAGTCCACTACAAAGCTAGAAACAGGATCTGAACTTAATGTTTTATATAGTAGTCAATTGGTTTTGTAGTTTAATCTCCTGGATGGATAAATGGACAGTATAATTCCCATACTCAAGAATTATATCCAAAAAAAGATTCAATTGTTCTTGAGAACTAACTTTTATTTTTATATGGTAACAGGCTTCTCCCGATACACGGTGAACTTCCACTACCTCATTTCGATCATTCATTAAACGTATAAACGAATCATGGTTTGCTGTTGTCATATAAATAATAACAAACGCAGTATAAGTAAGCCCTAATTTCATTTCATCAACTATTAAAGAGTAAGCTTTAATTACACCACTATCCTCTAGTTTTTTTATACGGTTCCCTACTGCTTGTCCCGTCATATGAATTTGTTCACCTAAGTCTTTCCATTGAACACGTGAATTTTCGGATAATAACCGTAGAATTTGTAAATCAATATTATCAAGTTCCATTTTAAATTCCTTTCACCATGAAATTTTTAGAGATAAAAGTGTTTCGTCAACCTATCGATAAAAACTATTAAACGTTTTATGATTATAGTGTAACAAAATAACTTAATTGAGGTGGAGAAAAATGAGCACAGCTCTAATTATTGTAGATATTCAAAATGACTATTTCCCAAATGGAAAGATGGAATTAAGCAACCCTGAAAAAGCGGCAGATAATGCAGCGAAAGTACTTGATTGGTTTAGACAGAATAACAAAGATAACATTTTTCATGTTCAACATATCGCTGCTGACCCAGCATTAGGATTCTTCCTTCCGGATACGGAGGGAGCTGAAATACATGAAACTGTTCAACCATTGGAAAATGAAAGCATCATTGTAAAACATTTCCCTAACAGCTTTTTAAAGACGGAATTAGAAAGTCAATTGAGAGAAAAAGGAATAACTAAGGTAGTGGTTACAGGTATGATGACACATATGTGTATTGATGCAACAGTCAGAGCGGCAGTGGATCTAGGCTTCCAGACAACACTTATTGAAGATGCATGTGCTACACTAGACATGTCTTATGAAGGGAAGTTCGTTTCAGCTGAACAAGTTCATTATGCGTTTGTTAGCGCAGTTAACGGTATGTATTGTGATGTTACATCTACCGAAGATTTCCTAAATTAAAAAGGTAATAGACCATAAAGATTAAATAAATGTAATAGGCTGTCCAAATGTATTTTTTTCTGGACAGTCTTTTTCCATTACTAAACATTTCATTGTTCGACATGAGCATTACCATTTGATAAAAGGTCAAAGAGTCCTGTTTTTAGGTTCATAACAAATGGTTTTTGCTATTAATGGTTGTGATTACTAACAACTTCACAACTATTTAATACACTATCTCCAAAACCTCGAAGCCAACTGTTAATAATATCCGAAGAATAATTCAATATATTAAATGTTTCATCGGATATACCTTGTTTTCCTCCTGGGTATATGTCTAGCATAAAAACTTTGGCTCATATATTAGTCCTTTAAAACAAAATCTATTATTTATAATAAAGTTGGATTGAAATCCTGTTTTTGAACTAAAAAAAGTATAGAATAGTTTTAGATTTGCTAATCATAAGTTTTAGCCAAGATTAAAATTAATGAATGTGTTCATATAATATTTTAATCCTCATGATGATAAAAACAAATTGAAGTAGGTGTAAAAAAGTGTCTGGTAAAACACATGATTCAATTGAAAGTTATATAGATTCACCTGAGAAAATAAAGAGTCTGTACAGACGTGTTTTGTTAGTCGTTAGTCTATCTCAAGTCTTTGGTGGCGCAGGACTAGCTGCAGGAGTTACTGTGGGTGCACTGTTGGCCCAAGAAATGCTTGGGACTGATGCCTATGCAGGGATACCGGTAGCTATATTAACTTTAGGTTCAGCGGGAGCAGCTTTAATTGTCGGTAAAATTTCACAACGATATGGACGTCGGATAGGTCTATCAATAGGTTTTATTGTAGGTGGACTTGGTGCAATTGGAGTAATTATCGCTGCCATTATAAATAGTGTAATTTTGTTATTTGCTTCTTTACTGATTTATGGTGCAGGGACTGCGACAAATTTACAAGCTCGTTATGCAGGAACAGATTTAGCAAATAAAAAACAACGAGCCACAGCTATTAGTACAACAATGGTTATGACGACATTTGGAGCAGTTGCTGGCCCAAATCTAGTAGGAGTGATGGGCGATTTTGCTAGTCTCATTGGTGTTCCTACACTTGCTGGTCCATTCATATTATCAGCAGCTGCATTTATCTTAGCAGGTCTTGTACTTTTTATAATGTTGCGTCCAGATCCATTAGATATTGCAAACAAGATAGCAACTTATAAACAAGAATATGAACCTATAAATAAAAATAACATTGTTGATAAAGCAATAAATAAAAGAGGTCTAATGATTGGTGCCACAGTTATGGTTCTGACCCAAATTGTAATGGTTGCAATTATGACTATGACACCGATACATATGAAACATCATGGACATGGCTTGGACGAAATTGGAATTGTTATTGGATTTCACATAGGTGCAATGTATCTTCCTTCACTTTTCACAGGAGTCCTTGTAGATAAATTAGGCCGTACAACTATGAGCATTGCCTCGGGCATCACTTTGTTATTGGCTGGTTTAATAGCAGCATTTGCACCAAGCGATTCAATGATTCTGTTAGTCATTGCCCTTTCTTTACTTGGATTGGGATGGAATTTTGGATTTATAAGTGGAACTGCTCAAATAGTGGATTCTACTGAGCCTTCAACACGTGCGAAAACTCAAGGAACACTTGATGTTTTTATTGCATTAGCAGGTGCTTCGGGGGGTGTTGTTTCGGGAATGGTAGTAGCAAATACAAGTTATGCTACATTGTCTTTGAGTGGCGGACTTTTATCCTTAGTTCTTATACCCATTATAATTTGGACTAGAAGAGCAGGACATAATAAAGTATAGAAAATAGTGAAAATATTATTGATACTTAAAAGTATAGCAAGACTTTAGCTTGAATTAGCCTATACGAAATACTAGAAAAATTGAAAACCTGTAGACAGTTTCGTAATCATACGAGTGTCTACAGGTTTTGTTATACTAATCGTGTTTTTGCTTCAGTAATTTGTATTTTCACTTGCTCGAAACCAGTTCCACCGAGAGAATTTCTTCTACTAACAGCGGCTAGTGGTGATAATACATCGTATATATCTGGCTCTATCAGATCACTTGCCTGCTTGAGATCTGATATGGGCAAATCGAGTAAGAAATAACCACGTTGAATACATAAGAATACTAATTTCCCAGTTACCTCATGTGCTTCACGGAATGGAAGCCCTTTTGCTGCCAAATAATCAGCTAGTTCTGTTGCATTGGAAAAGTCTTTGTGAACAGTTTCATGTAGCCGTTCAGTATGAACAACCATTGTACGAATCATGCCTTCAAAAATCTTCAATGATCCAACGATAGTATGCACAGTATCGAACATGCCCTCTTTATCTTCTTGCATATCTTTGTTGTATGCTAGTGGAAGACCCTTAATAACAGTTAATAAGCCCATAAGATTTCCATAAACTCTACCTGTCTTTCCACGGATTAACTCGGCCATGTCCGGATTTTTCTTTTGAGGCATAATACTAGAACCAGTTGAAAAAGAATCATCTAATTCAATAAAATTAAATTCAGCACTAGACCATAAAATAATCTCTTCAGCAAACCGAGATAAATGTGCCATCAACATAGAAGAATTACTTAAAAATTCCAAGATAAAGTCCCGATCACTGACAGCATCCATACTATTTTCATAGATATTTGAAAAACCAAGATAATCAGCGGCTATTTGTCGATCGATTGGAAAAGTCGTCCCTGCAAGGGCCCCTGCACCAAGCGGTGAAAAATCTATGCGCTTCACAGAATCTTTAAAACGATCTTTGTCACGTTCAAGCATCCAGAAATAAGCCATTAAATGATGCGCAAATGAAATAGGTTGTGCACGTTGTAAGTGAGTATATCCAGGTGCAAGAGTTTCCACATGCGTTTCGGCTTGCGACACAAGTGTTTGTTGGAAAATCTCGATTAACTCGATTATTTCTACTACTCTATTTTTCAAGAATAGATGCATATCTGTCGCTACTTGATCGTTACGGCTTCGGCCAGTGTGTAGTTTCCCGCCAACCGGGCCGATTAAATCAATAAGCATTTTTTCTAGATTCAAGTGAATATCCTCGTTAGCAACGGAAAACTCTAGCTTGTTTTCTGTTGCTAATTTTTTTAATTGAACAAGGCCACCTAAAATACTCTGAACATCTTCAGATGATAATATATTGCAGTCCCCTAACATTTGAACATGTGCAATACTGCCATCTAAATCTTCGTTTACTAGTGTTTGGTCGAATTCGATCGATGCCCCAAATTCATCTACCCATTGTTCGGCAGATCTTTGAAATCTGCCTCCCCATAGCTTTGTCATGCTTTCACCTTCTCTGCTCCCTTGTTCACCATAGCGTGAACTTTTGTCGGTAATCCCCATAGCTCGATAAATCCTACAGCTGAAGCATGATTAAATTCATCGTCCTTTGTATATGTTGCTAATTTCTCATTGTATAAAGAATTTGGAGATTTACGTCCTTCAACAATTGCATGCCCTTTAAATAACTTTACACGCACTGTGCCATTAACGTATTGCTGCGTTTCTTTTAAGAATGCTTCTAATGCAGTTCTTAGCGGGGAGAACCAAAGTCCTTCATAAATAAGCTCTGTTAACTTTTTCTCCATTACTGGTTTGAAATGAGCTAATTCTTTTACTAATGTTATATCTTCTAATTCTTTATGTGCCAAAAGTAAAGTATGTGCTCCAGGAATCTCGTATACTTCACGGGATTTAATACCAACTAGACGATTTTCAACATGATCGATACGACCAACTCCATGTTTACCTGCCATCTCATTTAGTTTCAATATTAATTCGTGCAATGGATATGCTACTCCATTGATAGAAGTAGGTACTCCTTTTAAAAATTCAATTTCAATTACATCGGCAGTGTCAGGTGCATTTTCTAAAGAAACTGTTAAATCATAAGCTTCTTCAGGTGGAGCAGCCCAAGGATCTTCTAAAATCCCACATTCATTTGCACGCCCCCATAGGTTTTGATCGATAGAAAATGGGCTGTCTAGATTAATTGGAATTGGAATATTTTTTTCTTTTGCGTACTCTATTTCTTCTTCACGACTCCAGCTCCACTCACGTACGGGTGCGATTACTTCTAACGTTGGATTTAATGCTTTAATAGAAACTTCGAAACGCACTTGGTCGTTCCCTTTACCAGTACAACCATGAGCCACTGCTGTTGCTCCTGTTTGTTCTGCAATTTCCACTAATTTTTTAGAAATCAGTGGACGAGACAAAGCAGAAACTAATGGATATTTATTTTCATACCATGTATGTGCTTGCAATGATATTAATGCATATTCATTAGCAAATTCTTCTTTTGCATCAATCATATAACTCTCGATAGCCCCAACTTCAAGTGCTTTATTCTTAACAAATGTAAGGTCCTTTCCTTCACCAACATCTAGACAAACCGCTATTACATCATAACCTTCATCTTTTAACCACGTGATTGCGACTGATGTATCTAACCCGCCTGAATATGCTAAAACTACTTTTTTGTTCATTTTTATATTCCTCCAATGCATTTATATACATTAATTTAGTATTAATATACATAATGTAACATGGATTTTGTATAAATACAACTAATTATTTATAATTATAAGTAATTTTTATTCTTTTGATTTTATCTCTAATTCAACCTTTTTTTCTTTAACTTCTCCCGTAATAAGAGTGTATTCAATCCCGCGTTTATCCAATTGGTTTTCTATTTCTTGAATAATATTTTGTAAAACTGTTAGACGTGCATGTAACTTATCGTCGCCGTGTACTATAAACCAAGGTGCGTCCGTGCAATTCGTCTTCGCAAACATATCTTCGGCTACATCTATATACTGGTCATATTTTTCTCGATTTCGCCAGTCCTCGTCTGTAAGCTTCCACATTTTATATGGATCTTTCTTACGTTCGGTGAACCGTTTCAATTGTTCTTCCTCTGACACATGTATCCATTGTTTAATAACAATGTAATTCTCAGCAGACCACATTTTTTCAATTTGATTTATTTCTTTATATGCCCGTTTCCATTCTTCTTTTGTTGCCAAATTTTCGACTCGTTCCACTAAAACTCTTCCATACCAAGAACGATCGAAAATGCCTATTTGTCCGTGTTGAGGTAGCTTTCTCCAAAAGCGTTGGAGATAGTGATAGCGTAGTTCATGTGGTTGAGGTGCAGAAATAGGGTGAACGATATATCCTCTAGGATCTAGACGTTGCGTTAAACGCTTAATAGCTCCACCTTTACCTGCAGCATCCATTCCTTCAAAAGCAAGTATTAAACCAATTTTTTCACCCAATAGTGTCTGCTGCAAACTTAATAGATGATATTGAAGTTTCTTTAGCTTCTTTTTATATTCCTTTTTAGAGTCTTCAAAATGTGTTACTTCTAAATTATTTAACCTTCTTATCAACTTACATCCCTCCTCTATTACTATTTATATACCCATTTTTGTATTCATTAATATTTTCATTTACATTTGATAAATTGGAATGGATGATTGATTTTAATGCATATTCTCCACAATATAAATAATGATAGTAATTTCAGTGAGTTTTTTCAATGAGAATACAAATAAAGACTGAGTTCTCTATTAATTAGAAGAACTCAGTCAATGTTAGATTATTTCTACTTTCTCAAAGTGTTCCACAACAGGGAATGGATCATAGTATCGATGGAGTAAATTTTTCCATTCTTTATATTCGTTGGATTCCCTAAAACCGACTATATGATCTTCTATGTTTTCCCAGCTTACTAGCAGTAAATATTTCCCCTTCACTTCCATACAACGCTGCAAATTGTGCGATACATAACCTGGCATGGATGAAATAATTTTTGATGCTGTGCGAAAGGTCTCCTCATAATCACCTTCTGAGCCTGGCTTAACTTGTAACATCACTGCCTCTAATATCATGAATACACTCCTTTTATTCTTCCTAATAGCTACTTACTTTCAATCTTCTCTAATAAACTATGCAAAGTAATTTCACCCATGGATTCTATTCGATCATCAAAGTTCTCGAATTTAAGGTTTCTTGTTACATTGTTTGGAACAATAACACAGCGGATTCCTGCTTTTTTTGCTGCACTCAATCCATTCAGAGAATCTTCAAATACTACTGCTTCTTTTGGCGACAAACCAAGGTCTCCAAGTGTTTTATAATATAGTTCTGGATCTGGTTTAATATTACGCACATCATCTTTTGTATTGATGACTTCAAAATAATCAATTATATTAAGTCGCTCTAAGTAAGTATGTACCCACTGCTTGGATGAACTTGAAGCTAATGCTATTTTCAAGTTATTTTTTAAAGCCGCATCTAAATATTCTTTTACACCTTCCCTTAGCTCTGGAGCTTCCATCATGGTATGGTACCTTACTGCAGCTTGCTCTTCTAGCAATTCACAATTGACAGAAGTACCAGCTATTTTTTGGAAGTAACGATACAAAACTTCATTTCCAGTACCAATACATTCCGAATATCCTACTAAATCTAATTCAATTTTATGATTCTCCCTAAAAACTTCTCTAAATGCTTCGTACCATGTAGTTTCCGTATCCACTATTAACCCATCAAAATCAAATATTACTGCTTTAATCATTTTCAAAACCCTCATCCTATAATATGTCGTTAAAAAAATTCATAAAGACCACCATCAAAGTAATCAAACTCTTCTTCCGAGATTTGTAATAATGTATAACCTCCATAGAAAGCATTTAAAAGTGCCTTATCATAATGAAAGGAACGAATCGCCAGCGCCACATCATATCTTGGGTCGCCAAAAGATACTCCAGATAGATCTATAAACGTTTCTACTTGATTGTCTGACACTAAAACATTATCTATCGTACAATCTCCATGTATAAGCATTTGAGGTATATCTCTCGGTTTGTTTTCTTTTAAACTATTTAATAATTGCCGATTTCCATCCACTTCATAGTTTTGTAGATTGTATGTTGCTTTTTTCAGTTGCATATCTAACCAATTTTCCTGTTGCATCCATTCAAGTGGAACAGAAATTTCGTGCAACGTTTTCAACTTTGTCCCAAAGCTATGAATGAGAAGCACTTTGTCCTCGTAGGTTTTAGCAGCTAACATTGCCTCTCTTAAAGGAATTCCTGGCTCCCTACTCATTAGTAGGTAACTATTGTCGTCGTCCTCCCAAAAGTTTAGAAAAGTAGGTATGGATAAATCAGAATTAGTATTATTCAATTCTTCCATAACTTTCGCTTCTTTTAATAACCATATTCTATAATTTGTTAAAGAGGAGCATTTGCAAACATATTTACCATGATCCGTATGAAGAAAAACTACTTCAGAAGTTGCTCCTTGCCTAGTAGGATAAGAAAGACTTTGAACATTGCCAATAATTGGCTCAATTTGCTTGGGTAAAGCTTTATGTATGTTTTCTTTCAAATTTCACACCTCTTTTAAACAGTTTCATTTGTATTTATATTCTTCATACACTCTCATTAATCCTGTTATATTTAAATTATTATGTAAAACAAAGAGGTACATACAACACAAAATGTCCAGTGAAAAATTTAAATTGTGACAATAATCTTGTTAAAAATTATATAAATGTGACATTATTGTGAAATGTGAATAATTTCCACATTCCGACATTCTTTGCAAAATGATTATTATACAATAATCAAGTTGCTACATAACCTACTAGATATACACTCAAGAGATGGAGCTAAATATACATTACGGAGGAACAAATATTGTGAACAGTCATTTGCAACAAAAAGCATTATTGCTAAGAATTGAGCTAAAGAAACAGGATATGTATAGAAAGGCAAAGAGTCTTGGATTTACTCATCCCATTGTTGTTACTTGCAGTCAAGAACTTGATGACCTACTAAATAGATACCAACGTAAAGTTTCATGAACAGATAATGTTATGGTTCTCTATTAGTTTATACTGTCCTACAAGACACCGAGTATAAAGTATTTTGCAAGAAAAAACCGATTTCTCCTTTTTTCAAGGGAAATCGGTTTTTTTGTTATTTTTTAGTGAAATATTTTTTCCCGACTGTTTCGACAATTGAGGGAGCTATTGCATATAATTTGCTTGTAATACTCATATAAGAAGGAAGGTCAACCTCCCTTACTGGTTTTTCAATTACTTGTTCAATAGAGGCCACCACCTTCTCAGGAGGTAACAGGTGTTTTTTCATACTGCTTCTATAATTGCCAGTCTGATCTGCTAAATCGAGAAAAGGAGTATCAATGGGTCCTGGATTAATAGTAGTGATCTCCACACCAAACTCCTTCAGTTCCATCCGAACAGCATTAGCAAACCCAATTATAGCATGCTTAGATGCAGCATACACAGATGCCTTTGGTGTAGCTACTTTACCTGCTTGAGATGCGACAAATATAAAGTGCCCACTCCCTCGAGTCTTCATCTTTTCTGCAAAGTACTTCGTAAGCTTCATAGGAGCTAATACATTTAGCTGCAGCATTTTCTCCATATCTCGATCATCCATATCTAGTAAATACGAAAAAGTTCCAATACCTGCACAGTGGATCACGGTATCAGGCACCCCCATGTTTTTAAACAGGGAATCAAATGAGTGTTCGAGTGTTAAATCTGCTTCAATAGCATGGATTCCAATAGCGGATAAACTATTTAATACACTTATATTTCTACCAGTAGCCCATATTTCATGGCCTGTATTACTTAAATTTCTGGCAAGTATTAAACCGACACCACTCGTAGCGCCAGTTATTAAGATTTTTTTAGCTTTGTTCATATAACAAAATTCCTCTTTCATCTCTTTTTACGGTTATCAGGTTCTCTTCTACTAAATAATCTATTTGGCCAATTGTTTCTGAAAGTGTTAAGCCGAGTTCCTTTTCATAAACTTTCGGAAATAATTGTTTTGTTAATTCAAAAATAGTTTTTTCTCCATCCTTCATCATATCCCGTACTTTAAACGCCCGTTCTCTTTGTTTTTCCATTCTAGTTGTAATAAGATCGTGAATATTATACACTTCATTGCCATGGCCACTATATACCTTTTCGATAGGTAGCTGTTGAATTTTTTTCAACGAGTCATTGTATTGTAACATCGATTTCGAACGCTCATTATTAACGTCTAATGGTGGTTCAATTAATGGATTCGAGGAAATTTTCTCTAATATTAAGTCGCCTCCCACTAGTACTCTTGATCTTTCCGACCAAAATGCTAAATGGCTTTGTGCATGTCCTAATGTCTCTAACACTTGCATATCGGGATGTCCAGGTAATACATCCCCATCATGTAAATAAGTGTCTATTGAGCGACTTCCAAGTAAATTTAGCGGTCTCCTCATCTTTTCAATCCATTTAAAATATTCCTTTGGTACCCCTTCTTCTTTTAAGCATTGCAAATAAAAACGATCATGATATTGTAAAAAATCTTCGTCACGTGTCATCCATACTTGATTGTATTCATGACCTATTATCATCGCTTTTTCAAAAGCATCCGTCCATCCTGCATGGTCAGGATGATGATGTGTTAAAACAACTTGTTCAATATCGTCCAGTGTATATCCCGCCACTTTAATTCCATGCTTTAACGCTACTAACGCTTCTTCTGTTTTTGGTCCAGCATCTATAAGAGTCAAAGCATCGCCTTTTACTAAGTATGCGTTCACATCACCTACCGCAAAGGGGGTAGGGATTATAATTTTATGTATCATCCGAATTCTCCTTAATGAATAGTCATTCATTACATTGTACCTTTATTTATGTTAGTCGTCACGAATATATGGTTGACTTTTTAAGATAAGATGCATATAATTTCATTAATTCAGAATATAAAAGCTAAGATGAAGATTAGTACATATATGAAGGAGTATAGAGAGTGAAATGACCCGCTGCAAGTTTCACCTCCCGCTCATACTTAGAACCTACTTCGGAGCTACTATGTAAACATGGTCGTACCTTCTCGATACGAAGGATTAAGTTGTGCTGAGAATTTACAGCAAATTTAGGTGGTACCGCGGAAAACAAGTGTTTTCGTCCTTATTATTAATAGGATGAGAGCGCTTTTTTTATTTTGTCCTAGTGACATCGCTCAACTCGCAGGAAGTTCCATGAAAAGCAGGCTCAACTAAAGGGAGGAAATTATATGACGAAGATTGTATTTGTTGGTGCGGGTGCTATGGCAGAAGCTATCATAAATGGTTTAACGAAAGGAAATAAAATTTCTCCGGCATCTATTCATGTGATGAACAAATCAGATGAAAAACAGCTCCAGTATTTAAAAAATACGTATAATATACAAATCGTATGTGAACAGAAAAAAGCATTAACCGACGCAAATTTAATTTTTTTAGCAATGAAACCAAGAGACGCAAGTGAAGCATTAAATAGTCTGGCACCATATATAAACAAAGATGCAACAATTATTTCTGTTATTGCTGGTATCAACATTCAAACCATTATAAATTCTTTAGGTAATAGACCAATTGCACGAGTTATGCCCAATACATCCGCTGCTGTTGGAATGAGTGCGTCAGCTATCTGCTGGAACGACGTTATTTCAGAGGATTCTAAACTGTTCATTATTAATCTATTAGAATCTATTGGATCAGTAAAAGTCGTAGCCGAGGAAAATCTTCATATTGTCACCGCTCTATCTGGAAGCGGTCCAGCTTATTTCTATTACTTCGCTGAACAATTTGAATCAGCTGCTGTGGAGCATGGTTTAGATCCAGGTGATGCGCGTCAATTGTTTATACAAACAATGGAAGGTGCCGCTCAAATGCTAAAAAAAGGTGATGTGGAACCAAGTGAGCTACGCAGAAGAGTTACAAGCCCAGGTGGCACAACAGAAGCTGGCTTGGAGCAATTAGTGGAGCATAAAGTGAGTGAAGCTATTTTTGCTTGTATCAATGCTGCACAAAACAAATCCCGAGAGCTCGGAAAATTATTTGAAACTTGATAATAAGGAATAAAGGATGTTGAAGTAAAATGGACAATTCGTATTTTGTTGGTTGGGGTACCTTAGCTTTTATTAATGCAGGTATTGCCCAAGGTAAAAATAGAAGTGGTCTTAATTGGTTCATACTTTCATTAATTATAGGACCTATAGCTACAGTGAGTTTAGTTATTGTAGAAAAAAAAAGAGAAATCCCGAGCGAATAATTTTTACTCGGACTCTCTTTTTTTATTTATGTTTCACTAATGAACCATTTTGGAAACTATATTCTGCAAAGTCTTCAGCAATATAAATTGGAAAACGATAATTTTCTACTTGCTTAAGCATATTGTTTAAGTCGGACGACAGAAACCGTGCACTAATGTGATTAACGATTAAATGCTTAGCATTCGCTTTATGACAGACCTCCGCAGCATCAACTATAGTGGAATGCCCATAGAGACGCGCAAGCTCTGCAGTTTCTATATCGAATGTTCCTTCGTGGACAACTACATCTGCATCCTCACTTAAACTAATGGAGTTATCACAGTATTTTGTGTCTCCTAGTATTGTTACTTCAAAACCTTCTCTTAGTTCCCCAGTTACATCCTCACTCTTTACTACTATGCCATTTGAAAGCACTACATCTTGTCCTTCTTTTAATTGTCTTAGCAAAGGACCTCTTGGCACTCCTAAAGCATCTGTTTTTTCTATATAAAGTTCAGGCGCAAGAGATTTTTGTTTAATAGAGTATCCATAACAGGGAATTACATGTTCTAATAACTTTGCTTCGACGATAAATTGATCATCTTCAAATATAATTCCCTCTTCTATTTCAATTATCGTAAGTGGATATTTCACATGAGTTTTTGATATAGCTAGCGTTACTTCAATCCAATTCTTCAACCCTCTCGGACCATAGACTGTCAGTGGCTCCTCACCACCTAGAAAAGAGCGAGATCCTAACAACCCTGGAAGGCCATAGATATGATCTCCATGTAAATGTGTGATAAATAATTTTTCTAGTTTTCGAGGTTTTAAAGTCGTATGCAAGATTTGGTGTTGCGTGGCTTCCCCACAATCGAACATCCAAAATGTACCTCGCTCCTCTAATAGTTTCAATACTGTGGATGTCGTATTACGCTGTTTTGAAGGCATTCCTGCCCCTGTTCCTAAAAACAATAACTGCATATTTGCTCACTTCCTTCGATAAATTGCACATATTCTAACTATAAAATAACTTTCTTAATAACTTGTAAATATTGTTATAAAATTCGACATTATACTTCAATTATTGATATTTATTATGCAATTAAATAAAATTAGTCATTTTAATTATCAATAAATATCAAGTTAGATTACCTTTTCTTTTTATATAATAAGTCTAACTCTAAATTTCATGTATGTAAAAAGCAAAACTGCAAACAATAATCAAACAACATAAAGGGGCGTCCAAAACTTATGAAATTAGAGACATTGTTAAAGCCATTAGGCATTCACATAAGTCAAGCAGACGAGTCTATTGATATCAAAGGAATGGCTTTTAACTCTTCTAAAGTAGAAAAAAATTATTTATTTGTTGCGATACGAGGGACTCATACAGATGGCCATATGTTTATAGAAGATGCGATAAACAATGGAGCTTGTGTTGTTATTGGTGAAGAGGACCTTTCTACTATCGGAGTACCCTATATACGGGTATCGAATTCACGAAAAGCATTAGGTTTATTAGCAAGTAGGTTTTATGAGAATCCCACTCAACATAAAATAATGATTGGAATTACTGGTACAAATGGCAAAACGACTACCTCTTACATGCTCAAGCATATATTGGAAGCAGTTGGGATTTCATGTGCATTACTCGGGAGTGTTTGTACAATTGTTAATGGAATTGAAACTGAGTCCACCCACACAACAGTAGATGCTGTAACTTTAAATCAGCTTTTAGCAATGTGTACCGACCGCGTAGTCATAATGGAAGTGTCCTCTCATGGTCTAGTTCAGTCACGTATTGAAGGGCTACAATTCGATTATTGTATTTTCACCAATTTAGAGCATGAACATTTAGATTACCATGAAAATATGGAATCTTACTTTTTGGCAAAACAATCTCTTTTCCATTATTTAAAACCAAATGGAATAGCTATTATTAATGCTGATTCATCATGGGGAGAGCGACTTAGTACGTATGTAGCTTCATTGGAAAAACAAGTTATTAAAATTAACGGCTCAAACCCCACTTATATAGTAAATGGCGAGGAACTAATATCTCGGCAAGATCCAATACAATCCTATTCGCTAAACAGTCGTATGAAAGGCAAGCATAATTTAGAAAATGCTTCCTTAGCATTTTCAACAGCAATCTCACTCAATATATGTCCTATATATATTGAGCATTCATTAGAAAATTTTGATGGAGTACCTGGGAGATTTGAGTTATTCCAGCATCCTGCCGGGGCTACTTGTATTGTAGATTATGCCCACACTGGAAATGCCTTCTCTCACATTTTAGAAACAGCTGGTCTATATAATCCCCAAAGAATCATACATATCTTTGGATTTAGAGGAAATAGAGACATACAAAAAAGAAAAAACATGGTACAAATTTCTCTAAAAAAATGCCATATATGTATTCTCACTTTTGACGACTTAAATGGCATACCATCAGAGCAAATGATTCAAGATCTATACGCACTGGATCCAATGAATAGATGCATTATTATTCCAGACCGAACTTTAGCAATTCAATACGCATGGGAAAATGCTCAAAATAATGACCTTATCGTCATAACAGGTAAAGGTATAGAGAATTATCAACAAAGTTTCAGCTTACCGACCTCAACTGATATTCAAACTTTAAATTATTTGAACGACTCATTTGAATTTCAAAGCCAGCATTCTTAAGTATTATGATCATCCAAGAAGTCTTTACTAAAACTTGTTTTAGATTCCAATGAAGGCTTCTTTTTTATTTTCATTCCACGTTTTATACTATTTTCTCCAAATTTCCCTTGTAATTGCTCCACAAGCTTTAGCATTGGCTCTTCCTTTGCATGTTCCTCAAAGTTAAAAATCGATAGCTGCTCTACCGATTCTCCCTTATCGTACACGTTGTTTACCGTCACACCTAGTAATCGAATGGGATCACCATTCCAGCTAGATTGGAATAAATCGAATGCCAATTGGTTTATTTCGGACTCTTTGTAAAGACGGTTAGGTACTGTTTTACTTTTAGTCTTATTTTTCCAAGTAGCGTCTCGTATATGTATGGTAATAGAACGTCCAGCTAAGTTTTTTGAGTCAAGTCTAGCAGCCACCTTTTTCGATAATCGAGAAAATACTTTTTCCAATTCTTCTATATTCGATTCATCATAAGGCAATGTTGTTGAATTCCCTACACTTTTCGTATCATAAATAGATTCAGGATCTACCGCTCGATTATCAATGCCATTTGCACGATTTAAAAGTCGAACTCCGTTTTTCCCAAGTTTTTCTTTTAGCAAATTAGGATTTGCATTGGCTAAGTCTCCAATCGATTTAATACCGATAGATTCCAATTTCTTTGCAGTACTCTCCCCTATTCCGTGCATGTCTATTACTGGAAGTGGCCATAGAATTTCACCAACTTGTCTTTTTCGTAAAATAGTTATACCCATAGGCTTTTTTAGGTTAGAGGCTGTTTTAGCCAGAAACTTATTGGGAGCAATGCCAATAGAACTTGGTAAATCAAGTTCACGTAAAATACGGTCCTGAATAGACTTGGCAAAGCCAAATGCATCGTTGTTCATTTCCACTTCGGTTACATCCATATATCCTTCGTCTATTGAAACTGGTTCAACAAGATGAGTATAAGACCTTAAAATCTCGAACATTGCTTTAGAAGCGACTCGGTAACGATCAAAATTAGGAGCTAACAAAATTAGTTCCGGACATTTCCGTTTAGCCTCCCAGACGGACATCGTTGTATACACACCTTTAGCTCTTGCTTCATAAGAACATGTAACTAGAATACCTCGTCTTTCTTTAGGATTACCAGCAATAGCAACCGCTTTTCCTTTTAAAGTGGGGTCATGTGCTTGTTCAACAGAAGCATAAAAGCTATTCATATCCAAGTGAAATATAATTCTATGTTTTCCCGACAAGTCATTCACCTCCAGCTTATTTAGGTATAATACTATTATGTAAAACCTATTTATATTAATTGACTATCGATCCTTTAAGTTTAAAACCTGTTTTTATCTTTTTCAAAGTGCTTTGGACAGCCATTTTGCTATATTATTACAGAGTGAATTTTGTGATATTGGATGACTAGAGAAAAGATACCCTTCATATTCAAAGAAAACACTCTTGAAGATTCAATTTCGTTGGCTATTTAGCTTCTTTATTTAGGGAACACTCACTACTTCTCTATATTTCCGCTAGTAAAAGAGAAAATCTTCTTACATGATTTATCATTAGTCATTCTTTAAAGTATAATAATCCCAGTGTATAAGGAGTGTCTTAATCTTCAAAAAAGGCAGCTATGTTAGCTACCTTTCCCAAAATTATTATTAAATTATTTATTAATCGTCTCTTCTTTTTTCACTTCTTCTACATAGGACTGAATATCATTAAAACCTTCTAATGAACTTACCAAAATAGAAGCGTCTACGATTGTAATCATTCGATTTTCTAGGTTTGCAACTGCCGTGAAGTAACGAGTTTTCGTATAATTCACTAAACCAATTTGCTTGAGATTTTCCTGATCGATATCTAAAATCTCTTTTGCTTCTTTTACAAGAAGACCAACTGTCATATCTTTTGTATGGATAGTTACTACTCTTGCCAATTCCTGATCGACACCACTACGATTATACAAAATTTGTTCAAAATCGATAATTGGCACTAGCTCACCACGAATTTTCATCAAACCAATTAAATAGTTTGGTAAATGTGGAATTGGGTTTACATGCTCTAATTTCTCAATAGAGACTACATGTTCGATGGAAACTGCGTAATCTTCATTTCCACATTGAAATACTACAACTTTTTCATTACTCAACAAAGTCACCTCCTATTTTATTCTGCCGCTACTAGAACGATCTCTACTATTAAATCGGCTAATTTTTCTAATTCTTCAATAGGCATACGCTCATTCGTTGTATGAATTTCTTCATAACCAACAGACAAGATAACTGTTGGAATACCAAATCCAGCAATCACATTTGCATCACTACCGCCACCACTTGTTTTAATCTCTGGAGTTCTTCCAATTCGTTCTACAGCATTTTTAGCAACCTGCACAACTGAATGTTCTTCTGCAAAATGAAATCCAGGATACATTAATTGCGTTTCTGTTACTGCTTTGCCACCAAACTTTTCAGCAGTCTCTGCAAAGGTTGCAACCATATGTGCTACTTGAGTATCTAGTTTCTCTTTATTGATCGAGCGTGCCTCGGAAAGAATATGCACTTCATCGCAGACGATATTGGTTGCTTGACCTCCTTCAAAACGACCAATATTAGCCGTAGTTTCTGCATCCAGTCTACCTAAATTCATAGCAGAAATGGCTTTAGCAGCTAACGTAATAGCAGAAATACCTTTTTCGGGAGCAACTCCAGCATGAGCAGTTTTTCCTGTAATAGTTGTCCATAGCTTCGATTGGAATGGAGCAGCCGTTACAATACCACCAACAGCCCCATCACTATCAATCGCATAACCATATTTTGCAGTTAGTAAAGAAGCATCTAGTTCTTTTGCGCCGACTAGACCACTTTCTTCTCCAGCAGTAATAACAACCTGAATATCACCGTGTTCGATAGATTGTTCTATCAAACGACGGATCGCTTCGAAAAGAGCGGCAATTCCAGCTTTATCGTCTGCTCCTAGAATGGTCGTTCCATCCGAATATATATAACCGTCTTCTTTTATAACGGGCTTAATCCCTTTACCAGGTACTACAGTATCCATATGGACAGTGAAGTATATTGGTTCCACATTAGTATTAGAGCCTTTCAATGTGGCGATTAAGTTGCCTGCTCCGTGACCAGTCTTAGAAGCAGAATCGTCTTCGATGACAGAAAATCCAAGCTGTTCTAATTTACTTTTTAAAATAGGTGCAATTACTTCTTCATGTTTTGTTTCAGAATCTATTTGGACTAGCTCTAAAAATTCGTCTACTAATCTACTCAATTAAAAGTCTCCTTTTATAATGGAATATTTCCATGCTTTTTATTTGGTCTAGTTTCTTTTTTATTGCGCATCATTTCCAATGATTGAATTAACTTGATACGAGTTTGACTTGGGTCAATAACATCATCGACCATTCCCATAGAGGCAGCTACATATGGATTGGCAAATTTTTCACGGTATTCTTCAATTTTTTCTGCACGCACTGCTTCAGGATCTTCACTTTGAGCAATTTCACGGGCAAAAATTATATTGGCAGCTCCGTTAGGTCCCATCACTGCTATCTCTGCATTTGGCCATGCGAAAACCAAATCGGCTCCAATCGACTTAGAATTCAATGCAACGTATGCGCCTCCGTATGCTTTTCTTAAAATAACTGTTATCTTAGGTACTGTTGCTTCTGAGTAAGCAAACAAAATCTTAGCCCCATGACGAATAATTCCACCATGTTCTTGTTTAATACCAGGGAAGAACCCAGTTACATCTTCAAATGTAATGAGAGGAATATTGAAAGCATCACAAAACCGTATAAAGCGAGCTGCTTTGTCGGAGGAGTCTATATCCAGGCCACCAGCCATTACTTTAGGTTGGTTACAAACTAAACCTACTACCTCTCCTTTTATACGAGCTAGACCAATAACAATGTTTTTAGCAAATTCTTTTTGCACTTCTAAGAAAGAATCCGTATCAACTACCTGTTCAATAACTTTACGAATATCGTATGGGCGTATAGCTTCATAAGGAACAATATCTGCTAAATCAGGACGATTATCATCCTCTTCCTCTACATTAGTTATAGAAGGTTTTTCTTCAAAGCTTTGAGGTAAATAACTGAGTAGTAAACGAACACTTTCTAATACTTCCTCTTCTGTTTTTCCACGGAAATGGGCATTGCCACTAATTGTGTTATGTACTTTCGATCCACCTAGATCTTCTGCAGAAATTTTTTCTCCTGTGACCGTTTCAATTACTTTCGGACCCGTGATAAACATTTGGCTTGTTTCATCTGTCATAAACACAAAATCAGTTATAGCCGGCGAATACACTGCACCACCAGCACATGGGCCTAAAATGACAGAGATTTGGGGTATAACCCCTGAATATATAGCATTACGATAAAAAATTTGACCATAACCATCTAGGGAAACAACGCCTTCTTGAATACGAGCACCACCGGAGTCATTTAACCCTATGAAAGGAGCACCATTTTTAGCTGCTAAATCCATTACGTTTGCAATTTTCAATGCATGCATTTCTCCTAGAGCCCCACCAAATACAGTAAAATCTTGTGAAAATAAATAAATCGGTCGACCATTTACTTTCCCATAGCCAGTTACGACTCCATCCCCAGGTCCTTCTTGCTTATCCATACCAAAGTCAACTGTACGATGTTTGATAAATGGACTTAGCTCAACAAATGAATCTTTATCTACTAGTAATTCAATACGTTCACGAGCGGTCAATTTGCCTTTTTCATGCTGCTTTTCGATGCGTTCATCTCCACCACCAAGTTCGATTTTACGCTTTCGATCATATAAGTCATTGATTTTTTCATAAATATCCATTATTACTTCGCTCCCTCGGTTTTATCGACTAATTCGTAAAGTACTCCATGTGATGCCTTAGGATGTATAAATGCTACCTGTGCACCATGTGCACCTGCTTTTGCAGTTTCATGTATAAGTCGAACCCCTTGTTCTTTTAGTTCGTCTAGACGCTGTTGTATACTTGTAACTCCAAAAGCAATATGATGAATACCTTCACCCTTTTTTTCTATAAATGTATGAATTGTACTTGTTTCATCGATTGGTTGAAGTAATTCTAAATGGACATTCCCGCTATCAATAAAAGCTACACGAACTTTTTCAGATGGAACATCTTCAATATGTAGTAATTTTAGTCCCAATGTATCTATGTAATATGGAAGAGAGTCTTCAATACTTTTAACAGCAATACCAATATGATCAATTTTCTCCATTGTTACACCCCTTTTATTAAAACTTGGACCTTTTTCTATTGTACCTATTTCAAAAAAAAATCTCTACCTCTTGTGCATTTTTATGTTTTTGTTAAAATAAGAGGTACAAGCTAAAGGAGAGAAATTATGCGCAACCAAACATTTCGTAAAATTATTGTTTATTTAATGATTTTTGTAATGGTAATGTCTACATTACTATTCGGTCTTAGCTTCGTCCTTTAAGATACAACAAAAGCGTAAGCGACTCGAGGGGCTAGGAGCTGGAGTCTGGACGGAGAATCACTTGTAGAAAGTTAGCCACGTGCCATAGATTTTATAACTTCTTAGTCAATGATAAAAACCAGCGAATGCATATGTATGCTTTCCGCTGGTTTTTGTTATTTTATACTTCTTCGCAATATTCTTCAAATAATCCTTGAAGATGTGTAATTACAGAAGTTGGTGCATGGCCTTCTATTTCATGACGACCAATTTCCGCTACTGGTTGTCCATCTTTTAACAGCACAAATGATGGAGAAGAAGGCAAGTGATCATCTCCAAATAGATTACGTGCTTGTTGAGTTGCCAATTTGTCTTGACCAGCAAAAACAGTTACTAAATGGTCTGGACGTTTATCATAATGTACAGAGTTTGCCGCAGCAGGGCGTGCAATTCCTCCAGC